>QDKV01004764.1_pt1 | contig 13911 bp, 16 predicted proteins | sample 1861101 | NCBI WGS metagenome assembly QDKV01 (sample SAMN04275158, study PRJNA302643) | Fungus metagenome, whole genome shotgun sequencing project. | isolation source: fruitbody | host: Mallocybe terrigena | place: Sweden | collected 2013 | reverse complement strand
GGAGGTCACGGACAACCGGATGCAGAAGAACGCCGAGCAATTTGCCACAGGTTAACAAGTTCAAGTTGTTGAAGATTTTACTCAGGCTGGAGTTCCGAAAAATTCAGGACATCATGCATGGGCTGTGGTCGTTTCTTTTCTCCTCAATTAATCCTCTTGTTGCTCAATTTGCGGTGGAGCGCATTGTTCCAAATTTGAGCGCATCATTCCTTCCGAGTCTGCCACTCAAAATTTCAACCTTCTGATTCTCTGCTAAACCGGCCCCGATTATTGAATTTTGTCTTCATGATCCGAAGAGCAATGTCATTCATAATGAGGTGGGAATGTGTTGGAAATGCCCCGGCCATCAAAAACCTACAAGGTGTGGCGCTTCGAATTTGATTTTTTCCATAGTTGGCAGGGCTGGATTTTTTTTTCTTGGTGAAGATTGTTTTTCAGGCGTTTACATAAAAAGTAATTGGCATCACAGGACTCTTTGGGTCAAGTTGACGAGCAATTGGCAAAGAGCAAATACCTTGACAGACTCGTGTTCAGCTTATAGGCTGGCCAGAAGAAGAAAAAACGTACACACAAAGCGATTAATCTTGACAGCTGTCGCCTCCCATCAGGTTATCGACTCAGTCTCAGGTATTTTTTGATTTTTTGATTTTTTATTTGGGAAGGCCGACTGACTTTGTCTTGCGAACGAAAATGATAACTGTTCCAAGTTCTCCGGGTCGAGATAGGTCGAGATACATAAAATGTCCAGTCGTTGTCTTTTCAAGGATTGAAAAAAAAAAAAACGACCTGACGTCACACACGCACCTCAAAAAATTCTCAGCTAGAAATGCAGGGTCGTTTGGGAATCATAGAGTAGCATAGAGTCGACCCGCTAGAGCAGAAAACCGACGGACAGCTCGTATGGAACTTGCAACTCGCCTCCGAAGTTTGTCAACAGCGCATAGAGCCCAACGCCCCTATGTAGAGCTGTATAAAACGAGGACGACATCCAGGTAATTAACCTCAGGTCCTTCACTTAAGCTTCAAGCTTTAAGCCTAACCACTCGTGCACCAACGCCTTGAACAATAATCGCCGCAATAACATGTTCCCTAAATCTCTTACTATGGTCCTCGTCGCTCTCAGCGTTGGCCTCGCTGGCTTTGTTGCCGCTGAACCCATTCCTACGGCCTCTTGCCCCAATGGCCAGTCTGAATACTGCTGTACGTAGCAATTTAATGACGCGTCGAGTGAAGAATACGCTGTTAATCACCATTACTAGGCGGGAACCCCGACGTTGCTGGTTTCACGCTCAGCTGCAAGCCCTACCAGGATCTTCAAAGTTGGTGCGTATTACTGCCGTGTCTTTTGCGTTTAAACTGTACTGAATCTTGTATACTTTGTTTTTGCAGCACTCTAGCTGGTGGATCGCGTTTCTGCTGCGGCCCTGGTAAGTTTTGTCCTGCCATCGTCATTCGTGTATAAGGAGAAATTGACGATTTTTTAAAAAAAAATTAGATGGCGAAAGTGGACTTAAATGCGGTCTTCCCCCTGCTGGTCGTTGATCACCGGATCTGAAATCCGCGAAATATACCAGAACAATTTTCAGTTCAAGGAAACATTTATTCAGTTGTGCGGAAACTTTTTTTGCCTCCTTCTATCTTTGTATTGCCGGTGTGCCGCGCGATCTCAGCCTGGAAAGTAATTAACATTATGTTTTATGTGCCCAAGACGGATGTGAAAATAAGACCAGGGAAAACTATCATGGGAGTTACATAAGACTGCAGGAATCCAGGATATGAAAGTATCATTTTTGTCCGGAATCCTCGCCTTGACATTATTATCGGATTCGATGTCCAGTGTGATGCCAGGCTCCTAGAACCAGCCTGGTGTGATGCTAGTGATTCTGCCTGTCAAGTTCATAGTCATACCTTGTCTGATTAATTGAGAAAATTCTCTCGAAGTTCTTTCTGTTCAAAATATTATGCTTAAGGCAAGCAATCGAGCCCAGCGAAAGGTAGCTCATTACGAGAAGAGAATCGGCCCAACTGGGCCGAGCAGGAGGCAAGTACTGACGCGTGACTGGAGAACGATCTTCGGACAAGCGTGTCGATATGGTAATCGCCTCAAAGGAAGCTTGTGTTTTGGTATTAGCGATCCCGTCGCAAAGAGATCGGACCAAGAGTAGAGCTCAAGAGGAACAGTACTAGTCCGGATATTGTTTGAAGATGGATGTGAACACGCGCATTGTTCATCCACTCCGGGCTCTATATAAATTCGTGAATTGGTGTTCGAGGTTAAATGAGATGATGGGAGGATCTTTCCCCACCGCAAGTTCGATGAGAAGCGCTTCTGGGACAAACCGAGCGAGAAAGCGGATAGAAGCAGACCCTCTTTTTGAAACCAGGTCGCAGTCTTTCCACATTAACAATATATTTCCTTCCTTGGATCCAGCTCTTTAAGGTCTCCACAGCGGTTAAAGGTAATCTGAGTGGATCAAATCGGTATCAGTTACCGATTATGTAAGCAATTAATTAGTTTGAGTGGCTGAGTCACTAAACACTCGAACATGTCCTCAGATGCTGGAGAAGACGTTTCCATGCATGTTGATAGTGAAGACGACGACTGGGAAGAAGTTGACGTACCAGTGCATGAACGACACCTGGAAATCACACTTGATGTTCACAAAAGAAGTAGTGACGAAAAGGCCAACAAGTCGGTGGTCATCAACTCACATATGAAGATTCACGGCACTGATATTGGTTAGAAGGAGGGGTATATCCCATGCAGAACGACTAATACGAATTGATTGTCATAAAATTCACACCATTGCACTGATATCGAACGCAACTACACGGAATAGATGGGTTAACGATTCGTTGTTACAAGTGCGTATGTCAAACAGGGGATTCGGTGCACCTTTATGAACTCATTTCTAGGCTAGATTACTCTCCTTTACCCCTCTGCATCTTCAGAATGCTTTTGGTGTCATTCACAAGTCGCGAGTGCCAGACCAGAACCAAAGGGGACGCATGTTCGAGAGAGCCGTGGAAGGTCTAACCAGCTGGTGGGCGCATACCTTTTTCGAAGTCGTAGCTGAAGGACACATCCGGAATTACACGTACGAGGACATTCAACAAAAGTTAGAAGCTCGAGGTTTGGATTTCAAGGATGGAGAGGCCACGGACGCCGACACCCTTGATCCGGAGGGCCTTCTCGATGAAGAGGTTGAAATTATTCGTAGCCCCAAGAGCCTTATGAAGCACGCTTTAATGCAAAGTGGGTCGAGGGATACTAGTGCTCAGTTGTTCACGGCTTTGTGTCGAGGGCTAGGGATACCCGCACGGTTGGTGGTTAGCATCCAAAGTGTCCCGTGGCAAGCAGGTATCGATAAACCTAGACCGAGCTACCGCAAACATAAACCCAACGGAAAGAATCAAGAGGATAATGAGGCCGAGCAGACATCGAACGCTGGGTCTACTTTCGACACTGACTCTGTCAATGGACATGACGGTGTATCTGTCCCCACAATGAGTGAAAAAGCCAAGGGGAAGCAAAAGGCGAAACCGGAAATTAAGTTGCGCAAGACAAAGGATCAAGGGCGCATCTTGGGAAGCAGTCGACTTGGTAAGCTTGGCCGCAATAATTTACGTCCCTATTAAAGGTTAGTTCAGATTCCCCAGATCCTTTAACATCTCCTCCCGTGTTTTGGACAGAGGTTTTTTCTCGGCCAGACTCCAAGTGGTTTCCGGTTGACCCAATTCGCGGCATTGTCAATAAACGAAAGGTTTTCGACCCAACACTTTCTACCAGTAATCCTCTGTTTAGATCCAGTGTGAACAAGCGCCTCAAAGTGGAGAACAGAATGCTTTACGTGCTCGCGTTCGAGGAGGACGGCTATGCTCGAGATGTTACACGGAGGTATGCGAAACAGTATGCGGCGCGAGTAGCGAAAATGCAAGGTGGAAGCAATGCACCAAACGTAGGTGGGGGAGGAAAGGGTCGTCAAGCTTGGTGGGATAGAGTGGTGAACGCCATTCATAGGCCATATCGATTGGTGAGCAAAGTATTTCATTGAATATCAAGCTTATAATATAATCAGCACCGTGACGATGTAGAAGACCAGGAATTTGAAGTAGCACAGATGATGGAAGGAATGCCAACTACGATGTCTGGTTTCAAGGATCATCCCATGTATGTCTACTTTCGACACTATGATCTCGTTAATAGTCTTCCAGATATGTGCTTGAACGCCATCTTAAACAAACAGAAACGATATATCCTCCACCGCCGATCACAGTGGAGCTCGGCAAATTCAAAGGTGAACCCGTCTACCCACGCTCGGCAGTTGTTCCCCTTAAGTCCGCGGAGAACTGGATGCGAACTGCCGGGCGCACGATTAAAGAAGGGGAACAACCAATGAAGACGGTTAAAGTTCGATCGAGCACTGTCAACAAAATGCGAGAACTTGAAATGATGGTAGCAGGAGCTGCGGAATCCACATCATCGGGAGAAATTACCCATGGATTGTATGCCTACTCCCAGACAGAGTCATATGTTCCTGACGCTGTCGTTGATGTGACCAATTTTTTGAACTCGCTAATAGCTGTTGACTAATGATCCTCTAGGGTATTGTTCCCAAGAACAACTTTGGCAACATAGATCTTTATGTACCATCTATGTTACCCCAGGGAGCAACACACATACCTTGTAAGTCGTATTTAAAGAATAGTTGGAGAGGGCTTATATTTTATCTTAATAGACAAGGGCGTTGCCAAACTAGCGAAGAAATTAGGATTTGACTATGCGGAGGCGGTGGTAAGATGCATTGTCGGCTTCCTGACTACATTTACACTATCATAGACTGGATTCGAATTTAAAAAACGACGAGCGTTCCCCGTCATTGAAGGTGTGGTTGTGGCCGCAGAGAACGAGGAAATTCTACTTGAGGTGACAACTTCCCAATTTTATCTTTGGACCCGAGTTTCTGACGATCAAACCAAATGCTTTATAGGCTTATTGGGAGGCTGAAAAAGATGCAGATGAGAAAGCAAGGATTAAGAAAGAAGACCGCGTGTTGAAGCAGTGGACACGATTGATTCATGGTCTACGGATTCGCGACAGACTGCAGAAACAATACGGTTCTAAATCAGACGGGACCAAAAAGGTGTTGGTCGATATCCAAAGAAATGATGGAGAACAGAAGGAGGAGCGCGATTTGGTCAGTCTTTATGTCTTTCTTGGGATTCTCAACATGTTTATCTTTCTCCTCGCAGGATGACCCCGCTAATTCAGCGGCGGGCGGTTTCCTTGCAGATGCGGACAGAGTCGTTGCAACCTTTCATCTGCCCAAGAATACACACGTGGTATTATTGCCTCCTCAATTACATAAAGACACCGTGCAGCTTTCGGATGCCGATGAAAACGAAAGCGATCCTCGCGAAGGACCCGAGCTGAGGACATACGACCTCGACGATGAGGAAATTATGGAAGTCGATTCAGAGCGCAGTTTTTCCCGTTCTTCCAACGGCGATGGGAAGGACTTTATTCCAAAGACCATGCGGCAATTGGCTGAAGATGCCGCCAGACGCGAAACGCAGCAGAGGGAAGCAGAGCTGCGGAATGGTGTCAAGCCTGAGGATAAGAAACATAATGGCGCGCATGAAGGTTCGGCGGTGGTATCAAACTCTGAGTCAGGCGGAAGGGTGACTAGATCGAGGAGCGGCGCAGTCAAGACTTTAACTTTAGCCTCGGAAGCGTCTGAGAAGATGGCTCGAGGGAGAAGATCTTTGCCTTCGAGGCAGAAGGTTACTTCGACGAACAAGATTTCCAGGAAGCGTAAGAGAGCAGTGGAGGATGGTTCCGAACCTGAACCTGAAGTTGATGTGGAGATGTTCAGTGATGAGCAAGATATCGATTTTGTTGGGGATGATACTGGTGGTGATGGGGAGTACAAGTCTACTCGGACCCGGGGCAATACGCAGTCGATGAGACCTAGGGCGAGTCGCGACATCCATTTTGTGGCGAGGCCGTCTACAACATCGACAGGAGCTTTCCGAACCCCCCGGTCCAGAAGGGCCAAGACGACAGCTCAATTTGAAGGTAAATAGAAAGAGGCATTAGATGGGGCTGAGGCAACTTGATATATGTTATTTGCTAAGTCATTGGGTTAGGTTGTAGTATTTACTCTAAGTGGTACATCGGATATAATACATTGTTTAATAGAACACTAACAAAAAGTGTTACGCAAAGCATGCGTTGTAAACTAATTGCGAGTAGCTAATCGCCGCATTGAGTCCAGAACACTATGTCATCTCATTATCCTTATTTGACGTAGAAAGTGCAGGTGGACAACTTGTGGCAGACCTCGTTTCCGAACTCTCAGCAGCTATTTCATTCTCAGTTACGACTGACTCGGATATGGATGCAGAAGCAGATGACGATGATAGATTCGAAGAAATGATCGGGACAAGGCAAGCGAACGTGAGATAGGACGTGTGTCCGCGAACTTCTGGTAGGGCTTTGGAAAGGTTGATTTTTGTGGGCGCGAGTGGGGATGCGTTTTGGGCTGTCGTTGATGTTGGAACTGGAGCTGGACTTGAAGCATCTGTTAGAGTGGTAGGACCCGATTGTCGAAGATGGTCTGCATAGTTGGAGATGAGAGCCAGTGAACGAGATTGTGCGTCACGCTCTAGTTCCGCATCGGAGAGGGGGATTGTTGTCATTGTAGATACCGTATCAGACGGATCGTCGACGATTTCCTTCTCTTGATGCCGCATTCCCATATCTTCATCCGTCTTCAAGCGCTTAGCACATAGTACGGTAGCTTGCTGCGCTTCTTCTCGCTCTCCATCTGGGCACGCACTCTCCGTCAGGTGGACTTGACTTTCGCCTTCGCCTTCAACTTCCCGTTTCCTTTTCTTCTTCTTATCTTTTTCGCCCTTCTGCAGTTTGTCTTTGTTCGCTTGAATCTGCCTTAATCTCTTTTCTTCCCTCTTCCTCTCTGAAGCTTTTAATTTTTTTGCCACGACCGATACTGGTTGTGGTGTGGGAATTTGAGAAACTTCGATAGGCCGGATGAGTGTCTCGTATGTTGTTATTTCTAACGGCGGTCAATACGTTTTATTTCCGGAAGGAGCTGGGGGTGTGTGTGAAGGTAAACAGCAAGAATGACGTACCTGTGAAACCTGCCTCGTTCAACTTGTTCACTGTGCGAAGGACCTGTTCGATACATGGACTGAAGCAACAGATACGGCTGTTGCGATCTTTCTGCAAATGAACAAGATTTGTGTTGCGTTGAGTTTGTTGATGCCAAGAAAGATTATGATCGAGAGTTTAGATGAAGGAGAATAGAAAAAGTGTGATGACATGCGATGAAAGAATAAGAGATCCAAAGAGAAAAAGGATTGCCAGAGACAAGGGAATGAATGCTTCACATACCCTTAGAGATTGCTTGGCATAATCGATAGCGTCCCATGGCGCGGGTAGGTCAAGAAAAACTATAACCAGATAAATGGAGAGGTTCACTTGACAATAGAGAAAAATGTCATTACGTACCGGCATCTGCCTGGTCAATGATGGCAAACCCATCTTTGCAGACATTTCGATGCTGGATGGTCACATGGTCGTCCATTCCATGACTGCTAAATTCTTCTCTGCATTTTTCAAAAAACGTTTGAAATGAGTATGAGATGTGAAGAGGACATACTTTGCTTTGTTGAACCTCGCTTCATGGAATTCATAGGACCATAAATGACCTGTTGGACCGATCGTTCTTGAAACGGAATGAGAGAAGGAAGCCGATCCGGTGCCTTCCCGTGTTGTCAAGAGATAAGCAAAGGGAAAGAATGTTTTTGTCAACATTTGGTTTTTAGGAATTGCATTCCCATCTGCATGACATACCTGAAGCTAGATAAGTTCTCCCGATTTCAAGCAAAAGAACTTATGGGCATTTTACCTGCTTCGATGACATTGCTGCCTTTCTTGATACCCAACCAAGAAACAATAAATGCAATATCTGCCAAATACAGTATCTGAGTCCTATGCGGCAAGGCGATAGTCCATAATTCCGGAGTTGGTCTGAGGATGTAGATAAAGCCACGACCCGATTTTGGCACGACCTTGGATCCGTATGGCACACCTATGAAATCAGACTGCTTGAAGTTGCCAAATTTTGTGTTGAAGTCCTTTCCTGGTGTCACAACCAAAGGCTGCACCTGGTCCCTTGTGAGCCAGACGATAACGGTGTCCCCAGCAGCTATTTCCCTGGCGGAGGACCACATGGAGAAAGAAAGTTGTCAAAGAGCTGTGTGGGAAATAAATGGGTTCCGAAAAAAGGAGTTGCACAGATTTGCAACCGAATCTAAGCTAATTTGAGTAGCGTGTAGTCTAATTTTAATAATTGTCTATTCTCCGCTATTGTAATAAAGTGCCCCGTTCTTCTACCGTCAATGCTGCCCCCCTTCTTCTCACCCCTCGACTATCCCAGAGAACCATGCTTTCGCAGACTCCCAACGTATCTTTCAGTAAGTTTTCACGATTTATTTTGTTGTTGAGTAGGTGTCCTGATTTCTGTCCAGTTGGAATAGTCGACTTTTCCCAAGAGGTAACATCTACTCGAGGCCGTTGTAGGTAATCTAAATGTCCTTAGGCAAGATGGATCTATATGACCGACTCTGTCACTGAACTGCTGGGTCGGTCATTCCATTCTTTCGTTATTCTTCTATGTATTAATATCGTTCAACAGGGTTTGAACCTCATGAGCTGATTGGCAGACCATCGCTCGAGCTTGTCCACCCAGATGAGTTTCCTCGTGTTAGGCAAATCCACTAGTAGGGTATCTTTCCTCTTTTTGTTGGATCGTATTTCTCATTTTTGTTGCTTTCAATACAGCGACACCATCCAGCAAGACAAAGCAGCAGTCCTCGTTTATCTTCGCATGCGCCATAAAGACCCTTATAGAGGTTATGTTTTGTGTGGCGTTGTAGGCGCAATTCTTACCTCTCTGCCCCGTATCCTGTCCCTGATCGTTGCTCCATTCCGTCCATCTCCTCACAGTCTAGGTTCGTTTGTTTCCCCTTTAGCCGTGAATTTCACTTTTGGGAGGTAGGCTAACGTAATTCCGCGTTCTTGATGTACAGAACTGTCGTCCATAACGTCCTCGTTGGAAGCGTATCATTTGCTAGCCCAGCAAAAGCCCTCCATAATGCCTCAACAGCGCAGGAAATCACCGTGATTACCCCAAGTGCACACAATTTGTCGTTCAGGGTTAGACACTTTGTTCTGGTTGTATAAATTTTTTTGCCGACAAATTTACAGCGCTGGCACGACCCATCTCCCATGCCACCCAGTCCAATACCCGAGAGCATGGCCATTCCCGCGTCACCGACTCCATCAATTTCTTCCTGGGAGAGTCCGCGGTTTTCCACAAGTCCACGGAGATACAGTCCAGAAGAAAATAGTGATGCATCTAGCCCTCGTTTCCGGAGCGCCAGCCTGTCAGACTCGAGTCGAACACCTTCGCCTTCTCGGACTACCGCAATAACACCGGCAGAAAGAATTGAACGAGTTGAAGTGATCACCTTCGACCCACTCTCAAACAAATCTTTCCGGACTGCCTTCATACTCAACAGATTCACAGTAAATGCGACGATCCTCTATTGCTCGAACGACTTGTTGATCTCTACAATGGACGCGATTGGAAGGAGCTTTTATGACTTTGTGGCGGAGAAGGACGGAGATAGGGTCAAAAGTTGGATTCAGTGCGTAAAAGGCTGGGGCGTAAATGAAAAGGGCCAACCAAGTGACGGCGGGTTTGGCTTTGGAAAGTTTACTCTGCTTTCAGAGGGAAGGGATTCTGTGTAAGCCTTTTAAAAAAAAAACTATCTCCTCATGCGACCCTAATTGTAATATGTCCAGGAAACGCATGCCAGAGCCACCGACGCCGTCAAGAAAGACTTCGCGCCGTTATAGCCATCTCCATACGAAAACACATGGACGGGCAGCGACACGGTCCACTGTTTCTTCTTCGCGCTTGGCCCCTCCTCCACCAGCCCCCTACACGTCCGCCTTGTACGATACCGATCAGTTCGAGGTCGATGCCATCTTTTCTGCCCATTCGGATGGGATGATTGTTATTCTTAGAAGGGCTTCTTGATACGAAATGCCTCATGTCTGACAGTTTTAAGAGAGTTTCTATCAACCCTAGTATACGTCTTTACATACCCTTTTTGCTATTTTTATGTGTTGTATTACTATCTTGAGAATTCCGCACCTGGATGTGCCATATTCCTGCTACCGTGAGGCAAAGAGAACAGGGGGTTCATCGAATGATCTCATACATTCTTGTCATCAACTGGATCTCATTCAGAGTCTCTACGTAGGTTCGTTCAGCCGCAATATAGTCTCAGCCAACATCAAAAGCTTACATAGCCGTTGAATCTGGTATATCTGCAGACCCAGATCAAGAAGCTTGAGAGTACGGATTTTTTGTTAAAGGCTGATGAGATTAGCGTAGTGCAAATGGGGTTGATCGGATGAAGTGGGTGAATGCCCAACCGCCTGCTCCCGACGATCGCGGTTTCCATCCGGCTTGTGAGTCTTAAAGTAACAAGAGGGGGGAATTTTTCAAAGATCGTGACAGTAAAGGGCACAAGAAGAGATGAACCAGTAAGAGTGTGAGGGCACGTAGGGCGAGGTTATATATTATTTGGTTTGAGCTCTGAATTGTAAAGATCAGGATTGTGGAAGGTGGTCCAGTGCGTTTTTGAAAGGTGCGAATCGTTGAATCCCTGAAGCCCTCCCGTTTAACACCGCCCAATGGACCGGGTGCGGGAATCCCGCATAGGCCAATCTGACTACAACAAGATCAAAGAGAACGCGCCCTTAATCTCCTTGCTTTGTTTCGCTCTCACTCTGGCCCAAGCCCGCGCGCCTGCAGACGCTCTCAAGAGGTTTAACCCGTTCCTTGTTGTCATCAACGCAGAGATGGCCTTAAGAACTCTTCTTCCACTGTAGACAAATTCATTGATTTGACAATGAAACTGGTGGATAGAACTTTCTTCCAACCCTTGGTTGTTCGGATTGAGGAGGATTGAAAAAAAAAAGGCCACCACTGTATTGCTGCTATTTGAGGTGCAAAAGACATATGAGGAGTGACCTCATGTCCGGGCAAGGTACATCTTCCCATTTTTGATTTTGTAGTCTTATGTTTTGTGCATTAGATCATGAGCTCACCTCGGATGATGAAGACCTGCTGGCGGAGCTTGACTCGTGACCGATCTGCCAAGACTTGGCTTAACTTAGTTCCATATCCGGTACGATCGACTTGCTCATTCCCCTGGGCAGCATACTTGTAATCCCCCCCTCTTGGCCAGCTGTGTGAGGGCAGCAACGGAGGTCCACACACATTCTTCGGCCGTAGACGTTATTGCTCTGGTGATGAGTTAGGAGCGGCTGTTCCAAGCCACAAGTTTCGAGTATGTCCCTTTGAAAGGTTCTATGCTCAAGAAAATGAGGAGATGGTTTTTATCGGTAGCTCACCATTTCAGCTCTGCAGCTGGCGACCTCTCTCTCCATTATTTCCCAAAAGTCTCCACCTCTTGCTCCATATTTCCAATCCCTTTCAGTCAGGCCTTTGAACCATACCACTCTGATACCATAGACATCTCTAGCAACCTCGTTATAGACACGAGTGCGCCCATGCTCGTTTGATTTGTACCTGCAGAGCGCTACATATTGAAGGGCAGGGAGCTTCGGCATGACAATAGCCAACGCTTCTTGAGTACAGCTGCTCAAATCCCGTGTATCTAGACCATTTTTCAGCTCCATCATACAGATGGAGGTGTGTAAGGTTTGCGAAGCACCATGGAGGACCAAAGTGGAAAAAGATATTCGAGCTTGAGGGTCAGTCGACGGTCACCTGCGCTAGGATGCTCCAAGAATGGTATGAATGGGTCCGTCTAGTGGGGAATAGTACTAGATTTTCAACACTGCTGCATATAATCAAAATGCGTTCAAGTCGGCAGGGGCCGTAACCAGAGGTTGCTCGCGATCAAGGTTTCTGAATGATATCAACGAGCTGAAAGAGCTCTGCGGCGGGTGCGTTCTGACATAAATAATTGGTTAGCATTTGATGGGTATTTTGGTCTACTGGGGACATTATGTCCGGAGAGAGATCATCATAGATGACGGCGTTTGCAGGTTATATCATCGATGTCCAACACTGTTCTGTCACATGTCACATCCAAAAAAATAGAGTCAAAATGTTTTTCTTTTGATTTTTTCGATTTCTTTTATTTATTTTTTGATCAAAATTTTCTAAATCTGTGAAAACTTGGTCGGAACAGTAGCAAACTCTCACTGGAAGAACTTCTTGCTTATATAACAATTGTAACAGTAACTGAGCAGGATGCAAGTCACCTACCTTCGGAATGCAGGATCTGGAGTTGCCTTTTCCTCTATGGATTTCGCATGAGATCCTGGGATTTGCTGTGTGAGATCTTCTGCTTCCAGCACCGTACCTTGACCCCTCCGCCCTCCCAAACGTTGGAGGAATTTTACAAAAGACTTGGCATATCTTGACAATGTTTCTTTGAGGGCGATAGCAGCGTCAGTTAGATTGAACGGCTTTCGGTCGTCGACTAACTGCTTTGAGAGATGGTCTTGTGTCGGTTCCTTGGCAAGAAGAGGGTTGACGATATCCCAGGCAGAATCTAGGCCACCGTCGAAGCGCGCGGTCTCGCATCCATTGGCCAACATCTCATTCCAAAACGTCCCCTTCAGGTTTGCCTCCCGTTTCTCTCCAATCTCCGCTGCGACTTTCGTCCAAAATGTGGTCACAAGAACGACATTCGGCATTGCTTTCAGACCGCACAAGTTTTTGAATACATCGAGATTCTTGAACGTGGATCCGGTCATTCGGGGGTCAGTCATCCGATGCAAATAGAGAATTCCCGCAAGTTTGACATTCTGCTTGTGCCTAGTACATGTAAGCAACTACATATTCCATGTGTACGAACGAACTCACTGTCTGACAAGCCAAGCCGCAATAGTGGCTAAGATATCCACATCCGACCTGTTTGTATCACTAAAGCCAGGTGTGTCAACAAAGACAACTGAAAGCCCATCAGGACTTGTGATTGGGACGGTTTGAATATCAGTTGTGGCGGACTCCAACCTATGGCCAATGGTACAACAGTCCCGACCGGCAGCAGTGTTGATGAACTGAGGCTCTGAGACTCAGGATCACGACATACGCGAAACGGTAGGACTTACAGTACTTTTCCCGACTCCGGTGGAGCCCATGACACTAGGATATTTGAGTATTTATGGCGCAGAAGGGGGTGAGATTACTAACAGTATAATTCGTTGAGGCAAGGAGTGAGACATGAAGGGCCAAGGAGAGGGTTGGACAGCAAGGAAGGAGACGAATATATTGACCTCTGGAGCGATATGATTTCCTTATCAGGACCGCTTGATCAATTCCACGAGGTTCAAACGACGATACAACGTTTTTTGTGTGCTGCCCAGAAAAACCGTTCATCCAGATCTCCTAACTTTTTTAGGTATAGAATTGCTTGATATATTGGAGTACGTCGATATATATCCAGGGATATGGTGCACCAAAATACGAACACTCAATTGCACTGCACTACCACAACACCCGGAACTTGTCACCTTATAGCTGCCTCCCACCTAAAGGAGAATGGAAAAGTCGGGTAGGTGGTCACTGACGTCGCTGTTAAACAAGAACACAAAGATCAATGGAGCACTCACCGAACCAAGGAGCCATTTGAGCAGACGCGCGGCTTGCTTCACGGTTTTCTTTAACTTTTTACCCACTTGGGTTTTACCGAACCTCATCCCCTTATCAACCAACTCCGTTTGGATTTGAAGATTTCCATCATCAAATAGCGTCTTGCGATGGAGAATGT
>QDKV01004765.1_pt1 | contig 13931 bp, 15 predicted proteins | sample 1861101 | NCBI WGS metagenome assembly QDKV01 (sample SAMN04275158, study PRJNA302643) | Fungus metagenome, whole genome shotgun sequencing project. | isolation source: fruitbody | host: Mallocybe terrigena | place: Sweden | collected 2013 | reverse complement strand
CCGGACAAATTTTCAGTTGGCTGTCCGGACAAAAATCTCAAATCAGTATGTGGCCTTTTCTGGTATTGTCAGGGGTCCTGTCACTCCCTGTTGCCATAAATTCGAAATGGTACAGTAGCTCATATGAGACAAATTCGGAACGTTGTCACAGATCGTGACAATGTAACTCAGACATGGACGATGATCATAATTTCAAACAGCAAGTTGCTTTTCTCATGTCTGACGCTTTTAACAACCACGTTTCGAGACCCTCTTCTCACAGCCACCAGCAGATCTCTCAACCATCCTCAGAGAGGGTCCCCAAGCTGCATGCTCAGAAGCACTTGGCCCCTCGCTCCTCTATGCCGCCAATCCCTTGTCTATGCCTCAGTACAATCCCTCGTAGCTGGTCTTTCTACCACCAAAGATGTTATTCATACCGACATTATTCATACCGGCGTTATTCATACCGATACCGACAAGGAGGTAGGCCCATACATCACCACTCCCTTTAATGACTTTGTTCGATGCGATATCGGCGACTGTCTCATCTTATGCTTTGCATGGATCGCACCAAACTGTTATTTCACGCAAGAATACCATGTTTTCTTACGCGCTATTGGCGGGGAGTGCAGTGCGAAATAAGTTGTTGGGCACAAATCTGATCAATGCGTTTGTCGACAAGGGTTTGCAACTTCCTGGCGCTATCAATGACGTGAAGAATAGGAGAGAGGTCACGGCGATTGTGTTTGGTTCTACTTGTTGCTGGCAATGTGCTTGTTAGTGAATGGAGGGTATATGACGTCGAACTGGAAGGTTGTTAAAGCACTACAATTGTTGAAGGAAAAGAAGGAGATCAAGTACCCAACAGGAGTGGATTTGCTCGAGGTTGGTTCTTTTTTCTGTGCCTTGACGCAATTATGATTTTGATCATTACCCTTCCAGAGAACGATTGCTGCAGCAGAGGGTGGGGTTGCAACTGAGACACCTGCCGCCGAAGCCTGGAACTTGATGGTGCAGAAGATGAGGACGCTAACGGTGCTGAAGCCCTTCACTCAGAGATCCCAGAGGGCGTGTTAATGTCCATGTATCGCACTCACAATTCTAGCTCGCCGAATTTTGTTTGGGCGTTGACATATGTGTAACGAATTATGACCGGACGTCCACATTGAACCAACATACCTTACAGCGGAATCATTACCGATGGGGACCTGTATAATGATGAACCAGAACCCGAATGACATCAGACTCTGCCCCGTATGACTTTCAGACATCTCGTCAACGCAAGTCCAACAAGCCTTTCACGAGCAACTGTACCTCCAGTACAGCTTCAATAGCTTTACTCAAAGGAGTTTCCTGGGTGTTGCGAATAGGTTCAGTCTAAATAAAAGCATGAGGCTTGTACGATAGAGTTACAGAAATATGGTTTCTATTCTTTAAATTTATAAAAAGTATTTTACATGATAATGGGCTCAGCGTCTTCCTTGAGTTTTTCCTAGATACACCGCAGCGTCGTGTTGTAAGCGTCTCAGGGAGGAGCTGAAGTCCGAAATCAAATGAAAAAAAAATTGGAAAGAGAAAAATTCCTCTGTATTTTTTAATCCCTTCAAAAAGCAGTAGTCTTGCCTTTTGCTCCCTTTAACAAAAAAAATCAAAGATCCCGGACAGAAGGGCATTGACTAAGCTTCAAATGACCCGTCCAACAAAAGGTGGGGAAGGCTCGTAATCGCCATCGAACAAGCGACTTCTTCGGAAGATGCACACTGGAGGTCAGGCTTCTCTTTGTGCTCCCGAGATCTCCGACTCGAATCGAAGGATGTGTGCACTACAAGAGGAATGACCATCAATTCTCTATTTCCTGGGGTGAACGTGAATTGTAAGTCACTTTTATTCGCAAACGGAGGTAGCTCACCCAGATGATATAGGACGAGTTCATAAGCAACGACGGTAAAGAGACCCTGCACCAATTCAAGAGGCAAGGTACACGAAGAATCGTATAGCAAGCCCAAAAAGAGTGCAAATCTTCACCAAGAAACGCGAATATAAACAACCCAAAAAGGGGGTAGGTGGAGCCTGATAACATTTAGAGCAATCAAGAGAGCATTTTGGAGTTTAATGATACAGTAGTGGAACAACAAGAATAACACGCCAGTTAAATTAAATAATATAAATCTTCAAATGAAAAATCACTTTATCCAAGAGAAAAGTAGGCGGTACCAGGAGATTAAGTGTATCCAAGAGATAAAGGGTGTGAAAGACAAAAGACGCCCAAAAAACGCTCGGCCGAGGAGACTTGCGTTCATTCTCGAGTTCCCTGGGTTATGGGCTCAACCACCTCCGAGTCCGACGTTGTCTCCTTTGCATCTTCCGTTCCTTCGTTTAATGTTAATGGTACGCTGGCTGTGTCGGGTGTGCAGTCCTCAGCTTCAAGGATAGGACGGGTGAAGGCATCGCCTTCAGACTCTTCGAGCGGTATAGACGAACCTTCGGCACTATCCTCAGCTGGTTCATCAAGTTCTCCGGCTTCGTCGTCAGGCAGAGGTATGCTCTCTGGCGTCGTGTCGCCACCATCGCCTGGAAGTACCTTCGCGTGCTCCTTTTTCTCGGCCAAATCAACCTTCTTCACACCTTGAGTAACCTCCGTCACCTCCTTCTTATCCACAAGCAGTAGAGGAGTCAACAAAGCAGTGTCCGCGTCCGTCACTGAAGGCGTCGCGCTATCTCCACGCACTCTCTTCTTCCCCAATTGTTCGTCATCTGCGTCATCTCTTTCTGAAATGCTCAGGCGGCGTTTCCGGTTCTTAAGTGGTGCATTGGAAGTAGCTAAAGTGATTTTTGAAACTGGTCAGATCTTGTTAACGAAACCAAAAGCGACGGAAATGAAATGCAGACGTTGGAATGATGGGTATAAGAGAGAAATTTTCTGAAGACTTACGATCTTCCTCCCAAGGTCTATCAGGACGAGGAATAACACTGTAAGAGATGCGCCTGATGAGTTTGAACATTCCTTTGTTTTCAAGAGTGATAATCTGCCAACATGTTGTGTTTTCAATTTGTTTCAATTTGTCTGTATCCCACGTGCTAAATCAGAACCTATGACAATCTTGACAATTTGAATTGATTCATACTCCTGTATAAGTTTCTGTACTTATCATGCAACCCCAATGATATTAAGACTCTGATAAGCTGAAGGCCTTGAAAATAATTTCTCTTACATGAGCTGTCTTGTAGCTTGAAGTTTGCTTGATCACCCGGAGAATCCCGGCCCAGGACCGGTTTCCTTTTTGAATAAGAACATGAATTCAATACGAAGTACCCATTCCACATGTCTTGCTTTGCAATATAAACGATATTGGGTGTCTCCACTTTTTGCGGTTGGCAGATGGACTTAGAAGCGGGCAAAGATATTTACCGCGCACCCCTTCAAGCCTGCATATTATGTCTGATTCTTAGCTATTTTTTGGGCCCGGCCGTGTATCTCTAAGAAATTGCAAGGCTTGATGGGCACTGGCACTCACCTCGTTGAGAGGTTTCTCGTCTTGTCTGCACGAGTATCGTGACAATGTGGGTCGCTACTTCTGCGTATCAAAACACCATGCAGTGGTAAAAAAAAATGGAATTTGGAGCTGGGTGGACTATGTCAGAGGAGTATGTCAGAGGAGTATGACGATCATTGGCCTCATTTGCAAGAAATGTGAGGAGCTTTATCAGTTTACCCCCTCACCCGAAGGAAAGTGAGTGCTGTCTCCGTTTTCTTCCTCCTATTTTCTCAACTAAAAGCGAACCGAGACGGAATATTGCAATAGCGATGCAACAGTTATTGGATATACCTACGATGCTTGGCAGGACTGCCTCGAATCAATCGAATTCAGACATAATCTCGGTAATGTCCACATTGTCTGCACAAAGGAAAACAGCCGAGTTGCAAAACCGCGTCCCCATACCTTCTCATAGGCATGCCGCACCTTCTGGTCCTTGGCCATGGATTGACTTGGAAGACAGTACGTACCGAACACATAGAACGTTCATTATTCTCTTCTATATTGTCTCATCACATAGCAGAGGTGGACGAGGAACAACTCGAAAAGGAAGCCTCCATTCCTTCTCATTGCCCACATGATAATTCATGCAACAATTGCTGGAGCGAGTCAGTCCCGCTTCCCAAACTGGACTGAACAACAGGTTCGCAACAGCAAGATCTACTACGCCATCCGCCATTATGATAGGAAAGAAACGTGTATCTGCCACCGCGTTGATGTTGGTTCTAACGGGTTGTTTGCGAACGCAAAGCCCATAATTGCGGGGTATGATAAGGAGGATGATATTTGGAGGTCATTGATTATTGAAGAGGTTATTGTCTATTCTGTGCCGTTTGAATGTGCGATGAGTTGACGTCTATGGTGTCTGTTTTTTGGGTTTAGACTCGGAGACCTTCTAACATCCGTGTGAGAGCCTTTTTCATTGAAAATATGTCAGGCCCAATTCTGCAGATGCTCGGTACAATGTGAGTGGTGCACAAGCACGATCAAGAGCATTCCGTTGTAATGTGATATATTGTATAGATTCAATATTGAACCTTTTTTCTGGACATTTTCACTTAACTGGATTCCTTCACGTTTCCAAGAGGACTTGCAAACTATGACTGGAGATCGTACGCATATCATTCACGGTTTTTGGGTATCTGACCTTGGCATTTTCCCGTAGACATAACCATTACCCTACCGTTCGTTAAATCAACGACGGAAGTCACTTCGACTCGTGATATAAAGACAATGAGTGACAATTTTGGCTTGCTCAGTGAGTTTGACTCTGTCTAGATACAAGTGATGATTAAGTTTGTTTCAGAACGACCCAGAAACCTTGTTGATATTTATGCACCGTTTTTTATGCATTCCAGTATAGCTCCGACTTTTTTTTCTTTTTACACTTCTTTTAGTTGATGAGTTTCTGCAACGTTTGATTTCACCCAGACAAACTCCTCCTCCGCTTAGACATGTTGTCGGTCCATCTCATCCGCAACACCAATGGTAGCACAATTATCTCGTACCATCCTAACATGGGATTTCCGACAACAAGGGCAGCATTTTTCCACCAACGCATTCGATTAGCAGGTGAGTTGGAAGCAACAAACGCGGTAATTAACGCTGAAGATCAGTTTTCATTATTCACAGGCCATAGTGTGTACTGGCAAAATATCTTCCAAAACTCAAGTGATCCGACATTTGTCCTCCTTATATTCATCTATCATGCAATTTATGCTTGGGGCGAAGCCTTGGAGAGACTCTATGAGCATATCTCCCATCTGGTACGGTTTCCACCTTGCATTTAATTATGCCCTTGGAAAACCAATTCAACCAGGAAACTTATATCACGAACCCCGAATCTGTTATACCGGAAGCGCATGTAATCCATGCATACCATTTGTATTATCTTTCCCTCCTTGATGACCTCGCGAAACATATCGTCTTTGTTCGCGATACTAAGAATCCGATGCTGGACACCTTTGAGAGCCACGACAGGGAGTTTAGTAAGGAAATAATGGGAAGAGAGTGTCAGAATATGTTGATGGAAGTGCAGAGGTTGAAGAATGCCCTACAGATGCAAGACAAAAGGCTTGAGAATGTATTGAAATTTGTGAATCTACTATTCTCCTATCATTCTCAGAGAGCATATTCATCTTTCATAACAGTTGTTCAACTCTGGCAGCCTTGCTCAACTTTTACACGGCAGAAATAACGACGCATTCTGCTCGAGACAGTACAGGTAAGTCGTGAATTCTTTACTGACTGTAATACATCTAATGTCAACTGTCGTCCATGTTAGCGGTTAGTCTCCTGTAGCGGAAGCATAAAGTTTGACTAATTTTTCTTAATATAGATGAAGCAAATTGCATACCTGACAATGGTTTTCCTTCCCGGTTCTTTTATAGCTGTGAGTCGCCTGCCACTTTTATTTGTTAAAATCCAAGTTTTAACTACACGGTAATAGGGTGTTTTCTGGCATGAACATCAAGGAGATCAACTCTGACAGTTTTGGCACGCTCACGAAATATTTGATAATTGCTTTCACATTCACAGCTGCCACCATCTGGATCGTCATTGCTTTCCAATTTGAAGACAAGAACGCAAGCATCTTCAAGCGACTTGCATGGCCCATATTCCTATCGATGAGAGTGATCGGGCGGTTGAAGAAGAAGAAGCAAGACGATTACGATTCCGTTTAAGGAGTTGTCCGCTTGCAAGTGCATAGCAATTCGCACACCCGAATCTTGAATACCCTCAACAATTCTTCTGGATTCTGAATTTTTCTTTTCTCTCTCGTATCTTACTGGAGCCCGCTATGTTACTGATCCAAAAAGCCTGACGAATTTGAATTTACAATCTTGTCTGTGAGATTTGTGACATTATCTTTCAGTTGCATGCGGAAAGCGGGTAACGCATGCACATGATCGATCAGCTTCCATCTGATTGACGCGCGATCTACATGAGGCTTCTGGTGATCATCTCGTTTCATCGATCATCTCTTTCGTCACCAAGCGTGGCTACTTACTTGCTCTGAATCCGAACTGCCAGTCCCCCCCATGTGCTGTTATACCCGTAGTATGCGTGTCGTCTATTAGACTTGGAAAACACGAGGCTCAGTAACAGTCTAATTGTTGACGGACGTTTCATTTAACAAAACCATTCATTCTAACCAGATAGGAAGTTTTTTTGTGTTCTGCTTATCTTTTAATACCGGAGTGACAGGTGCTGTATATCTACCTACCTGCGTTTTTTTTTTGGACGTGCGATTGTCAATGTGAAGTGATGAACAACAACTCGGAGCTTTGTTCCGACTCTTTTCTTTTGGCTTCTCCTACACACACCCCGGGATAAGCAAGGTTATTTTAAGTCGGTCACTATATCGGAATCACGTTATTACGACCTTCCTCATTCTGTCCTCATTCCGCCAAGCACGAGGCTTGTTGTAAGGTCAAGTCGAAATGGTAAAGCGACATGGTTTTTAGGTAAAGACATGTGTCAAAAACAGGGAACGCGACTCGCTGACATTGGGGGTTTATAATAACAACTTGGAGTACAGTTTTTTCATTTTAAAACGAATAAGTCAGTTTTCGTGAAACACGTTGAAAGCTCCCCCAGAGTTTAGTAAGGAAACGTTTAGCTCCGGCTGGTAGTTGGTACCGTTTTACCGTTTACTACCCCGTCTCCCATCCATCCGGTATCCCCGCTGATAAGTGCAGGGTCCATGCAGGCAAAAAAAAGTCGTCTGACCAGCACTATTAGATAAACGTACAGCGTCTTGCAGCACACACAACGCAGACAGACAGCTATCCTTCATCTCTTCAACTTCATCCCTTTTTACTTGCTCTTCAATATCATAGCTATCTGTCTATCTTCCATTCCCGCTTTCGCATAGACCCTGACAATCTCAATCAAAACATTTCCTTTTTCCCCAGCCAAACAAAAACAAGGGGAAAGAAAAAGAAAGAGAGCCATGTTCTCAGCCTTTCTCCCCCGCATTCGACACAAGGCCACCAGCAGCAATAACACGCCAACCTGGCCATCCGTGCCTCACAATGCAGACGAAGATACGGTATCTGATAACATACCCTGGCCTATACCCGAACCGAGTTATCGACGGAGGACTAGCAACGACAAGAACAACAGTAGCGGTAGCGGCACGTCATCCCATCACCACCAGGCGCCAGGTGCGACGATCCCGAATTGGAATGTCACCATCAGTCATCCTATACCTCGCACGACGCCGAATTCGCTCACGGGTGGTGGTGTGGGTGGAAATAGGAGGGATGAGAGGGGTGATGCCACGGAAGGAGGAGGCGATTTCTTGTTGAGTGGCCGAAGTGGGAGGAGAAATCCAATTGGAGTTGCTGAATCGAATTCTAGGGAGTGGTCTGAAGGAGGAGGACGCGAGAGGGAAGAAGAGGAGGAAGAAGGTGAAAGTCGAAGATCAAAGAGAGCGAGGAGGTTGTATCCACCATCGCCGCCGCCGCTGTCGTCTGTACATGCACCCACCCAAACGAACAATCGATCCAGGAGCGAAGCAATTCAACTTGCACGTGAGCTTGGTCCACCGCAGGTGGTGAGGATAGACAGTGGGGCTTTTGACGAAGACGAGGAGGGTGAGGGAGGTGAAGACCAAGATGAGAATGAAGGTGTGGGTGAAGATGATGATGTGAGTCTCCAAACCCCTTTGACTTCTCGTAAAATAAAATAAAAACTGAACGATTTTTTCTTTTGCAACAAGCCACCGAGTTATGCATATGCTTATACACATCCTGGACCGTACGATACTCCCCGTCCTCCTCAGCAGCAGCAGAATAGTAGCGCTCCATTGCGAAACGCAGAGTCGTTCATCCAATCACCACCACCGGCGGCAATACAGCCGAGCAGATCTCATGAGGTGCACCAGCACCACAATGGCAGACAGAGCAGACAGAGCGACGCAACGAGCCGGAATCAGAGTGAGGCAGAAACAGAGTTTTATTATAGCGCATCTCCAGGGGATGAAATCGAGAGTGGGGATGAGGGACGGGCTAGATCGAGGAGCTCTTCTTCGTCGCAGTCGGGAGGTGCAGGGAAACAGCAGCCACAAGGACAGCAGCCATCGACACACTCGATGACTAAATCAAGATGGGGGTTGAAGTTGCAGATGCAGCTCAGGCAGCTGCAGGGAAATTCTGCGGAGATGGGTGCGGATACGACTATAGCCGGCTCTGGCTCTGCCGTCGATAACACTGAGACTGGTGGTGGCCAACCTCCTTCAAACCTCGAGACCTCTCCAGCACCGATAGCCGTCGATACGGATGTACACAACACCAAGAATACATATCATCATCATCACCACCACCACTCGAATAACTATCCGCAATTGAAGCAGCTCTCGCCCATCGCAGAGCAGGAGTATGTGTCGCCTAGGCCTAGTCCGCACTCAATTGCGAGTTTGGGTTGGAAGAGTGATCCTGAGGGTAACGAGAGGACTGGGAGGAATAGGAATGGAGGGGAAGAACTCGCAGAAGGAGATGAGAGAGTAAGAACGGCGAGTGCAAGGACTGTGTCGATGTCGTCTGTTAACGCAGCTGGGAACGCGGCTGGGACTGGGCTGGGGGTGGGAGGGAGTAGGACTACATCGGGTGCGATAGACGGTTTCACGAAAGGCCCCTCCCCGTTCATAACCAGGCACCTGAACCGGACCGTCTCACAGACGTCGTCCAAGTCTGATTCAGTGACGCCGCATACCACCACGAACACGCCGACGCATTCACAGCCTACGACGCCGAGGATGGAGGGTGTTGTGCCGAGTTATGTTCGACACATAGGTCGTGGTGGGGGTGGTGTGAGAGGGGAGCCAACGAGCGTGAACGTAAATGTTCAAGCTCCTCCTGGGGCAATTGTGGCTACGACACCCCCTGTGTCGACGACCCATGCTGCAAGTCAGAGTCCTGATCCTAGAGGAGCGAGCACGCTCCCGAAATTACCATCTGTACCAACATTTTCAGCGATCGATTTGAGGTTTTCGATGCTTGGGTCTGTCAGTCCGCGGGATAGGACTTCGAGGGGAAGGGTGGATAAATTACCGGTTATTGATGGGAGTTTGGACGGATATCACGAGGAGGGGGAGGAGGAAGAAGAGGAATACGAAAGACAATCGTTGCATGCGGAGAGCTTTGTCACGGCTGGAGAGGTTGAGCTTGAACCGGTGGAGTCAGAGAGTGGGGAGACATTGCATAGGGAGCCGGTAGAAGGAGGAGGGGAGAGCTTTATACAGAGACGATGGGAGCGCAATGAAGACCTCGAACCAGGTGTAGGCGGAGCACTTTCGAGTTCCCCACGTACGACGACCTTCCGTGCCAAATTCGAATCCCGCTGGCCCTTCAAAACTGGCAGCAGCACGCTTACGCCTGCAATTTGGACGTTCTGGCTTGGGTTTGTGTTTCCTGTGTTGTGGTTGGTGGGTGGGTGGCATTTTACGAATGCAGGAGAGATGCCGCCGAAGTGTACAGCTTGGGAGTGGTACTTTTGGAATAGGAGGTGGAGGTGGAGTCCTAGGGGGTGGATGAGAGAGTGCTTTGCGAAGAGGAGGAGAGTGAGGGAGAGTGAGGATAGTGGTATTAGGTTTGGAGAGGGGCAGAGGAGGAAAGGGGCGAGGAGATCGAGTTCAGTGAGGAAGGGTAAAGTGTACCCTGCATTGCCTCGATGGGTGGCCGAGAAACAGAGCACAGACGATGGACGGATGAGGCTCAACGACCCGAAACGGACTCTTCGAGGCATTCAATTCGGGTACCCATTCATCGCGCGTCCTCCTACATCGCAGCATTCCTATCGTTCTGGGTCCACGTCGTCACGACCAATGCTGGTGAGGATCCTCACGGCCCCAAATAGGGTGCTGGACCAGTTGTATGGTGTGCAGCTTAGAGAGGTCCGTGGACGGCCTGAGAGTGGGCGGAGGATGTTCGACCCATGGATCCAAAGGTGTCGGTATGCATTCTGCTATGCCATGCTGCTCCTCGCCGCCGGTCTCTGCACCGCCTCGGTCTATTTAATCATCGTAAACACAAGGAACCTGTAATATTGTATATGCACAAGCATGACTGCACTTATGTTGGCCTCGGTTATCTGCGAATGCAAGCGTAAGTAAGAGTTGTCGTCTACCAAAGATTTGCTGCTAACCTATGTAACTCGACTTGATTTACATGTTTTGTCTAGCAGCAAACGTTCTCAACATTTTTCACTACTTGAATTTGAAAACGGCTGTAATGACTCATAATTTGAAATCATCTTATGGTGTTTGACCAGACTTATAATGATTCTATTCCTAACATCTTTCATCTCCAAACTCGCATACTTTCTTGATGTGCATTCCCCTCGATTCGTGGATCTGCCAGAATACTCGCTCGTTCTTCCTCAATCAATTCCACGTAGTCCATGTCTATATTGGACGGGTCTGACTCAATAGCAGGTGCACACTGCTACTCTCGTAATTCAATCGTAAAATGAATCTGTTTATGGCGATCACTACTAAGCCATTTTGGTTGGCTTCCCTTCATCATTGGTCCCACGTTGTTTCCTTTCCAGTTGAGCCGACGGAGAATGGTCAGCTAATGAAGTGGCCATGTTTATATATGTCAATTTGCGCAGTGGGCAAGGTATTTGGGAATGTCGCAAAAGGAGGAATACCAGTGACAAAGGGTGAGATACCCGACATACTGCAAGAAGGAGATTGAGGATTGACATAAACAAGAGATGAGTGACCAGATACAGACATTGGTGTTCGCTCTATTTCTTCGGTGGTCTGAGGGGCCATAAATTCACCTGGGCAAATCTTGGCCTTCATGGCGATAACATAATGGCACCACGTTTCAAAGGCTTCATTCTGAGTATAGTGTTTCTACAATAATGAGTTTACTAGATTGACCCGCAGTCAATTTAAAACTCACTCTGAACCACGCACGTCCGGCTCTCACCAATAGAGTAGGAAGACGTCTCAAAACTCTTGTGGATTTACTGGCACATGCTAGGTCAATGACAAGATGGCGAATAGTAAGAATTTGATCATGGATTGTCTTGCTGGCATTTATGCCCGATAGGTGGTATTCCCACTGCACAGTGTCGAGTATGTCAACCTGGCTGTCAAACTTGTCGGCATATTTGACATCCCTGCCTGTAGCATTCGCTGAGTATTCATATCAAAAGTATAATGATAAATACCAGTCGTCGATCAGCATGCTCATCCAAGTGACCAATCGAGAGAGATAGTACTTGATGATGGAACTGTGACATTTTTCGGAAACTCCCTCGCTCAAGAGAAATGAAATGGAGGAGTAAAATGTATCAAGGTCAGAGTGATTTCCATCCCAAACACGGTCGCTTTCGGGAGAAAATATTGGACAAGAATATCTCTGGGTTTTGAAACTGACTATTATGGCATCTTCTTTAGACTTGTTAATCAGATCTTGCAATTTCTGGATCATTGAAACGATCTCGGGATTAGGATTTGGTACCGCTTTGAGAATCTCAAATAACAGTGAATTTATCATCAGCATTGACTGGGTATGTGAACGAAGACTTACATGGACTTGTTTGACCAACCATTGCAGCACTATATAGGAATCACACATATCTTCTCTATAATCCACAGGCATCAGGCTATGTGGCAGGACGGGCCTGCAGTCTAATAACAAATCGACAACTTTATACATGGCCGAGCCCTTCTCCAAATCTGTATCAATGATGTTCAAGCCGAGTCTGCAAAATGAGAGGAAGATTAAGCCAACTCTGTCCAATCTATAGCAAGGATTGTTAGAACCAATATGGTACTGCGTTGACCATGAATTCGAGAGAAGAGAAAGCAACGCACAGTTCCGCAGACCTCAACTTCTTTATATATGTGATTCTGGATTTCAATGAATGGAGAACACTATTTCGGTACTTGAAATGCAAGTCCTTTGAACGAACTTCATTCTTGAGGAACTTGCGATAACTGATGTGTATGTAGAACGTCACGAACTCGCAACTCCCATACTTCAACTTGACAAAATCAAAGAGGTTGCGATTTTCTTTGAAAATTTGTAAAATTGACTCAATTGTGAGTCCAGTGTCCCGAGGTAGTACCTCGATGGGAGTCACATCTAGCACAAGCTGCACCTTGCCATTGCGGTCAATACGCAAGTCCAATAGTTCTGTTGCTCCTACAATCTCCCATACCATCGAAGTCGGTGAAAGTGTGTGACGAAGCGACTGATCAAAAATATTTGTGCATATCTCAATAAGTTCTTCGACACTCGCTTTCTCGACTGGTGACATATCCTAGCTTGAAGTCAGTAAATATGTAGCAACTCAATAGGAACAGAACTGACGTAGAAGTATGACAAGCCTGCAAGAACAGAAGAAAGAGCACCCACAAATTCAGGGCATCGCCTTGACAATGGTGGGCTCCTACCATCTTTGAAGTCGTTGAGAGTCTTTTGGAGATGGGGCCAATCGAGCAAAATTTTAAGTCCATTGCAATGCAGATCGCTATGTAACATATATGCAAGAGGATTCCACACATGAATAATTGGTGACTGTTCACTGCAGGCGCTCAGTCAGAATTTACAATTTCAGAGGGTTTGAAAATACAACATCCATACCTTGTTGAAAGACACTTAGCGACTAGAACGTCAAGACGAGCCCTTGCCTCACGACGAGCAGCATTATAGTCGACGTGGAACTTTTTACTTCTACTCTTGTCAACGAGAAATTCAATAAAGGAAATATGGTGGACCCCAACATCAGGAGAATAAAGGTGCGTAAACCCTTGTAGAGGCCAGCCGTCAGGTAAGTCCTGCTGTCGAAGCCATTCCACGTGAATGATTGCTGGTAGGCATCGGAGAATGACTAGCACATTATCAAGCTCTAGTCCAGACATGACCGCGAGGTTTGCCACCGTTTTCACAGGAGATATTAGACTAATACATTGAATGGCCGATAGGAGATGAAGGAGATTTTCTTGACAATGACATGATTCAAGAATTTGCGTGTAGAGGTCATCCATACTCGAGAAAGCAGCTACATTTCCGAACCGTCCTTGAAGTATAAGCGCCAATTGATGCGTCGGATGAGCCATATCCGAGTCAACAAATCTGACAACTGTACTTGCATACAGGAATTGACCTGACGCCCGACGTGCAAGAGTCGAAAGGTCCGTTCCGGAGGGCCACGGGTGTTCGACAAACATGAGGTCAGGTCGTCGTTCGCACATCTCGTCAAATCTGGACCGCAAAAATTGTTTCATTTCTACGTAACAGTCGTTGTCGAGAGTGATGTGATAATGGTGGTGATCCAGTGGTTGTGTGCGAAATGTTTCGCTGATTTGTGGTTCAGGTCGACTGGCAATAAGGAACCGAAGTTGGACATGGTCAATTAAGACAGCAGTAGAGATAGTGTTAAGAATGC
>QDKV01004766.1_pt1 | contig 13934 bp, 16 predicted proteins | sample 1861101 | NCBI WGS metagenome assembly QDKV01 (sample SAMN04275158, study PRJNA302643) | Fungus metagenome, whole genome shotgun sequencing project. | isolation source: fruitbody | host: Mallocybe terrigena | place: Sweden | collected 2013 | reverse complement strand
TACTTATATTTTACTTACTGAAACACAACCACAGAACATGATAAGGAGGGGTTATCCCTCCCCACTACCCCTCCGTCTCGCATTCCAACGCGATGGAGGGTGATTTTAACCCACCACCACCCCTCCCTCACTCAAAACGTGAGCCGGAGGGTCTGTTCACCCACCAGCACACCTTCGTCTTGCGTCTAGATGCGACACACCCACCAGCACCCTCCGTCTCGTGTTCCGACATGAGGAGGGCGATTTTAACCCACCACCACCCCTCCCTCACTCGAAACATGAGCCAGAGGGTCTGTTTGTTCACCCACCAGCACCCCTTCATCTTGTGTCTAGATGCGACACACCCACCAGCACCCTCCATCTCGCGTTCCGACACGATTAGGGCATGACAGGGGTTACCCTTGATAATTTTTTTCTCAACCCTTACCCGTACCTGTGAACACCGTACCCGTACCTGTGAACACCGTACCCTTACGTAAGGGTCACGGTTTTCCACGGTTACTTACGGTTAACTACGGGTTTACTTAATAATCAAGTTAACTACAAATATATATACATTATTTATTTTATATATTATTATAAAAAATCCCCTCCCTCATTTGAGGGAGGGGGATGAAAGGAAGGATGGAGGGGGAGAGGGTGGTGTGGTGGGTGAAGACTAAAAACACCCCCTCCGACTCGCATTTGAAGCGAGGGAGGGGGTAAGGGTGGTGACGAGACTTAAGACGACCCCTCCGACTCGCATTTGAAGCGAGGGAGGGGGGGTGAGTGGTGGTGTGGTGGGTGAAGCCTAAAAACACCCCCTCCGACTCGCATTTGAAGCGAGGGAGGGAGTGGGGGTGGTGACGAAACTTAAGACGACCCCTCCGACTCGCATTTGAAGCGAGGGAGGGGTGGTGTGGTGGGTGAAGACTAAAACGCCCCCTCCGACTCGCATTTGAAGCGAGGGAGGGAGTGGGGGTGGTGACGAAACTTAAGACGACCCCTCCGACTCGCATTTGAAGCGAGGGAGGGGGGGTGAGTGGTGGTGTGGTGGGTGAAGCCTAAAAACACCCCCTCCAACTCGCATTTGAAGCGAGGGAGGGAGTGGGGGTGGTGGACAAGACCACGTCCTGTGAATGTTCGTCAATATTAATATTTAGTGTAATAAAACACTTACTTTTTCCCCTCCGACTCACATTTGAAGTGAGGGAGGGGGCGAAGACTTAAAACGCCCCCTCCGTCTCGCGTTTGAAGCGAGGAAGGGGGATGGCGAGGCAGCAGTGGCTGGTTGGGTGAAAGGAGTGGTGTGACTCGTGACCCCCGTTTAAGGATACGGTTATGCCCGGGCACGGAAACTTCAGACTTAAAAAAATTAGTAGTCGCAAATTAATATATTGACACGTATATAATACCCGTAAAACCGTGAGTATGGGTACGGTTTTGCTCGGTTACGAAAATCCCAAACCCCTACCCGTACCCGAGCATACCCGTGACCACATTGTCACGGTGTTACCCGTACCCGTGTCACGCCTTAACCAACACCACCACCACCTCCTCCTCACCGCAAGCATGGTCAACCACCGTGTCCAAAGGCCATCGTACTCAGCCGAAAGCAGCGAAATTTACGAAACTTAAAGGTTGGCATATATAACAGTAAATTTGATGATGAGCAGATGTACCTGAAGTGAGCAATCAAGCAAGGAGTTGTGTGTGTACACCACCCTCTGTGAAGTTCGTGCCACGTGAACAGCGATAAATAGGAAGGTGAGCAGCTTTTGAATCATACAGTATAGAGAGAAACACCAGGTGGATCAGAAAGAAAGCCTTGTTGGACAAGCTCAAGGATCTGCTCTGCAGCTACCCAACTCCGTCCATTGAAAAAGGTTGGGTTGTGGCATTTTGGAGTGGACCAAAAGCAAGAAAGAGACGTTGGACATGAGAGAAGAGAATTTCAGGTGGAGGGATAACATATTGGCAATGCTGGTGTAGCCACTTCGGGTTTGACAAAAGGAGCTGGTCAAATGACTTGGGAGGTTCCAGTGTATTGATGCTGATATCCGCATCCGATCCTCACAATCAGGAATGAAGAGTACATCGCGAAGGGCTCAACCAAATTTCTTGTGTAGTCCATGGGTACCGTTGGCGGGATGTCCACGGCTCATTTGCACTTTTGGTCTTTGTGCTTCCGGACTTTGTCCCTTGTTTGGCATAAGTAAGTACCTGGCACTGCGTTACAAGAGCTCGTTCGTGTAGGTAGTTACCATGCGTCACGAGGACAAACCAGCTCAGTTGACAATAAATTATACTAAGAACAGTTCTATGTAGAGATGGATAATGAGTTACTTACGATGAGATTTGTCTGCAAAATCTTACAATTTCACACTTGAAGCATGTCGTTCAAGGCATTCAACACAAACAGTGTCATGCCAGCTTGTAGTACCACTGGCACTACATACATATTGAAACTTACATACATATGTAATGTAGATTAACTTTTGAGTTGTAGAGATTGCAAATCCATTGAATTTCCGCTACTAGTTGGTCACAAACTCCCTCCCTCATCCAAACATGAAAAATGGGGCCTTGGCTGTGTTTTTCGTGTCTAGTTCTTCTCTACTCCTCTACCATTCCGAGCGCAAAAACTTGGCCAAATAGCTGTGTTTTTCTTCATCTTCTCTTCTCCCCTTTCTCCACTCAAAGTCAAAAAACGCAGCCGAATTGGCTGTGTTTTCTGTGTTTTACCATATATTTGAGAGTGCATTCTCGCATTCTGCTGACAGCTGCTTTGAATGCACGGATCAGCCATGCAGCTTGTGGGTGTCTGTGGACGACCCTTTTGCCGCTTTCAGCTGAGTACGATGGCCTTTGGACATGGCAGTCGACCATGCTTGCGGTGAGGAGGAGGAGGTGGTGGTGTTGGTTTGGGATGAAGCTGGACACAATTGACTTTGTGCTTGCGGTGACAGCAGTTGTCATAATAATAATATTATTATTATTATGTAACTATGCTACGCGGTCTGACCGGCCCTATGAGTACCGCGCTGATAAGCTCAACATTCAGGAATCAGATGATAGATTTTTACAAAATTCTGCCGGTTTTGGATCACACCTTATCCAGAACCGGATCAGGCATCCCCATTTGTTTTCCCAGGGCCCTGAACACAGAAATTACTATTTGTGCACCCTGTACAGGATGCTTGAAACTGCTCAAGAGTCTCATACTCAAACCACCAGGTACATCAGGACACTCGACCCCCATGCATTTGTATTGCAACGTTAACATCATCTGAGCTACTCTCATTACTAGCGGCCTTCGCGAGGTGCTCCTTCAGGGTTTTCATTTCCTAACAGTGAGGACAAGTTTAATATTCAATCCAAATGCCTTTCGAGCATTCCTGAGCTGTGTATATAACTCCTCCAATTCATTTCTTAGTTGTTCAATCATGTGGTCACGATTGTCGATGTTGGAAGTAGTGAGATTGTCCATCGCGAATTTAATCTCAAAAACACAACTTTAATTCTCACAATGTGAATTTAATTGATAATGATGCAAATTATATTCTCAAAAAGGTGAATTGTATTAGATTTATAATGATGCGAATTTAATTCTCAAAAGGCAAATTACATCCACCCATGTGGTGAATTTAATTCTCACAATGCAAATTGTACTCTCAAAAAGGTGAATTTAATTCTCAAAGGCAAACTAGATTCATGATGCGAGTTTAATCTCAAAAAACATTCATAATTAGATTCTCAAGTGATTGTATTCTCAAAATTAGATTCATAATGATGATGTGAATTTAATTCTCAAAAAGGCGAATTACATTCACAACCATGTGGTGAATTTAATTCTCACAATGTGAATTGTATTCTCAAAAAGGTGAATTTAATTCTCAAAAGGTGAACTAGATTCATGATGCGAGTTTAATCTCAAAAAACATTCATAATTAGATTCTCAAAAGGTGCATTGTGAGAATTAAATTTGCATCATCTTTAAATTCACCAATACAATTCGCATTGTGGAAATTAAATTCACCACATGATATTGTGAATGTAATTCGCCTTTTTGAGAATTAAATTCACATCATCATTATGGAATCTAAATTTTGAGAATACAATTCACTTGAGAATCTAGTTCGCCTTTTGAGAATTAAATTCACCTTCTTCAAGTTGAGAATACAATTCACATTGTGAGAATTAAATTCACCACATGATGAATGTAATTCACCTTTTTTAGAATCAAATTCGCATCGTCATTATGAATTGGATTGTATTCTCAAAATTACTAGTAGATTCATAATGCTGATGCTAATTTAATATTACATTCACAATCATGTGGTAAATTTCCGCACATGAAGACAGCTGTACATGTTGTGTTTTTCCCCTTCCTTTTCCCCTTTCTCCATCCGTAGTATACCTGCTACTCATGCACATTCACAAACCCGTGACGAGCACTCGAGCGAGGGAGGGGAAAAGCTATTCTATGAAAATAATATTAAATTTGAATATTTTTTTTTTAAAAAAAACACCTCGTCTCGCTTTTTGAGTGAGGGAGCGTTGGTGGTATTGAGTGTTTTGAGTGAGGAGGTGTTGAATAAGTGTGTTGGTGACACAGACTTAGACTCGGAGACACAGCCACATACCCAAATATAGAGAATTTTTTGCTCAATTTTGATTGTGACACCAAATTTGGCTCAGCTTCCCCTGGAGTAAAAGAACGAATCCCCTTTGGGGGGACTCATAACCAAGCAATAATCATCCTAAACAAAAGGTAGCAGGCTTTGCCACTTGCCGGCCCTATGTTTATTATTATCATTATCATGATGCATTATTAGACTTACTTTTGAAATCCATCACATTTCCTTTGAGAGTTAGATTTTAATACTTCTTTGATATTCCAAGGTAAAACATTTAATGAATATTTATAATTTAATTCCAGTACAATATTTTGAGAAGATATAATTAACAGAGTATAATTCATGACATTGAAAGAAAATATCAGGTGAGTAGAGAATAATTTCCTTCAAAAATACTGCCATCATAGTTCTTCAATATTTTTGAACAAAGTATGAAGCAGAATTGGAATTAAAGATGGATCAGCATACTCTGTTTATATTACAGGTCAAAAAGTGTGACAATTGTCACATAGATCCTCATTTCATACTCTGTGATGAAATATTGTGACATTTTGTGACACAATTTCATTTTCATGCTGAAAATTGGATGAGAATTAATAGAATTCAATACTTTTGCACAATAATACTCTTTCAATACTACTTTTATGATATCTCTATAATTTGCTCTGAAAAAGAGAAAAGGTAGAAAACCCTGGATTTGAATACTTCAATATTATTTTGTGACAAAGTATTGAAGTTATCACTAGCAGAATCTGTTACATAATATTTTCCTACTCTGGGCAGAGTATCGAACCCTGCCCCTTGTGGTCATACATCATTATCGCAAAATCACCAGCCCTCTAGATCTTAAGCTGTCCTCTTCAGTGATGATACAACCCCTAAGACTATTCAGAAATTATTGAATGAAAGCCCTCTCGCCGTCGATGGGGAATTTGAATTATGCGGCATGCGCTATCCAATCATTCGTTCTCAGCCAGTTCCTCATCCTTTCAGCTGGGGCGATCGACCTATGGTTGGGGAACTGTACTCCGTTCGGTTAATTGGGACATGGTTATTCCACTTTTATCTTGCATTCTATCTAAACTCACTTGTTGCTTTAGCACAATGGGCAGAGGGCCTACAACACAAACGGTGGGCGAATATAGCTTATGCGCCCCAGAAGTCATATTGGGGCCAACTTTCAAAAGTAGATGTCTGGCTGCATGATCAGTTTGACAGTTTTGTTGCAAGCTCAGCTAATCCCTTGCTTACCAACGGCGCAGACTACGCACCAAAGCTGACCATCTGTCCAAGATGATGGGGCCAATGGGGGAGACTTTCAGTGAAACATTGCTTTCGGCTAGTCGAAAACGAGACGAATATTTCAATGAAGATGGTTAGTATGCATCTTTCGTTTTCAACACAATGGCTAATGGCTATTTTCAGGCAAACTTCTTCGTATTGACCAGCTGTCTTCTTTGTCCCTTGAGCAAGCTATGATACACTGTGGTCTGCCACAAGCAGAAGTTTTTCCAGCCGGCTTGTCTGTACGTGAATCCTGAAGAGCATTCTTCAGCGGCAGATCTAGATGCGCATCTGTGGCTAGATAATGCTCCTACTTGTTAGTAGAACTTACTGGCAGGCGGCCCAAGTTGACTGATGGACTTCTTGATTCTGTTTAGAATAGTTACTTGATAAGTTCAAAATGCCCCAATTGTGAATGCAAAATGAGCTTTTGTCTGGTGTGGATTCTTTCTAGGAGGAAAACCGGAAATGCACATCTAACACTAATGCTTCCCGAGTCCGCTAGTGGACTCGAGGGAAAATAGAAATAGCCTGAGGCAGCTGCCTGGTGTAGGAGTTCAGATGGTAGGCTCAGTTAATGTGATTGAGTAAGGTTGCTTTGTGGGCAAGGTCGCTTACGAACATTTGTGAATTGGACGAGGAGTAGCCCATCTTCATTTGCTTCTGGGTCGACCCTCGACTTGGTGAACGATGGAAGTAGACGTTCACTGTCACAACCGAGTACATCCGCACAATTCAACATAGCCGCGAGCGTTCCAGAATTTGCTGCTTTCCAGCAATAGCGTCACCAAATATACCAATGTTCTCAGGAAAGATATACTCTCGAGAGCCAACAATTGGCACGAAAAGGAGACAGGCGAAGTCTGTGTGCATACCCTCGTCGCGAGAGATGAGTTCTTTGGAGGAGGTGAGACCGGGCATAAGGCCACGCTTCTTATGCCGGAAAATGGACGCAGAGAAGAAAATGCCCCCGGCAGCGGCAAAGGCTATAAAATGTTCACCGAAGCTTGCATACCTGTCGGAAATCCATGAAACAGCCCAGTCAGCCTTACGCCTAATGCAAGGAACTGTCAAAAAAAATAGTCTCTCTGGACAGGGTCTCTGAAGAAAGTGTCGATGAGGAAGGAGTAGGTTTCCGAGTGGATATTCTCCATCATAATCTGGAAGCCATGGAAGCAATGTGCCTCAACAGCTTGTACTTTGTCAGAGAATCGCGCGACTAAATTTTCATATTGAGTGTTATCTCTGGAGAGCGTACGCCACTGAGTTCTGGTGAAAATCTTGTTGAGATGAGGTTGGATCAGCGTGCTTGTCAAAGCATGGAGAGGGCTACCTTGGTCACTAGCTGCAGTGGATAAAACATAGTAGTTCATCTCTGGAAATCCTTCGTATTTTGCCCCCTTCATAAATGGACTCTGAGTGTCTTTGCTAGGGGGTCAAGCAATCGATGAAGGCGCGGTCGTTGTCCAACGTGAACACGCCCGCGTCGAACCGTCGCTTAACTTGCTGTTGAGTCAACTGGTACAAGAGTGTAATATCAGCTGCCTCCTTCTCAGTGAATGTCGCAGAAGGTTCGGGCGCTAGAGAACCAGGTTGTCCAAAAGGATAAAGCATTGTCATCAGCTCAACACCAATTAATTCATCACAGTTCGAGTACGTCACTTTGCGGACATTCCGAACAATACCAGCTCGAACCTTGTGATCGAGGATATTGCCTTCTTTGTCAACTTTAGCGCTGAATGTGAGTGTCCGGTCGCCGAGTCCAGCATTTGATCGGATTCCCAGTGACATTCCGAAAGTAGGATGATGCACGAAAGATTTTGGGAAAAGGGGGAATGTTTTCTGCCTGAAATAAAGTGTAGAGCCACATTCTCGGGCTCGAAGGGATAGGATATGTCTAGGATGGCTCATCATTACTATCTGTGTTCTGGTTATACCCCTCCTCCTCCTCCTTGTCTTTGATATTCTCTGCCCCACTGGTGAACCCCAGGTCCTCCTCCTCCTCGTTGTCCTCATCTGCCTCTGTTACAGTTTGTCTATCTAAATGGTCGTGGTCCTTCTTGAAAAAGTCGGTCGCCTGTCTGGTGGACCTGTGGCCAACTCCACCACCTCGAAAGCACATCATGAGGTCACGATCCGAAAACCTATTGAATATTGTTAAAAGTTAAAGAAACATTCAAAATTTACATACATTCCAAGGTAGTACAGTTGCCAATCTTCATCTGGATTTCCAATTCCACGAGCAATAGGAGACTTCGGTAGGTATTTGGAAGTAACACAACCCCAGTGGAATGCTGGAATAAGGTGTACAGCACGAATAACTTGACTGGGATCCACAAAACCAAAAGCGGACCCGTCATTTCCAGGCACAAAGCCTAGGCGAATGAATCGTTTTGATTTCCAGCCAGCTCGTGGTTCTGAACCACGTCCAAACCAGCGGACAAATATGAAATCCATTTGCTTCGGCTCATATGACTTAACCTTGGACCCGATGTGTCGAACACTGGCATGGTAGATGCCAAGAACGCGAGCATACCAGTAAGGATGGGGGTCGTCATTCTCATCTTCATTTTCAGGTGACAAGACCATGACCTGTCACACTGAGATGGACTGAGTCCTGTTCACGTCGCATGTCGTATGTCGTGTAGTTCACGCGAAGAACCTTGTGCTTGAAGATTGTGATGCCTTCAATAATCATGATGCTTGAAGGCATCACAATCTTCAAGCACGAGTAAACTCCAACTCATCACCATCATATTTCAGACCGAGGAATCGTGACAGGAGGTGGTTTTTGAGGCGGGGAATATAATCCTGAAGTTGCATTAAGTTGAGAAAGGGCTGGTGACTCGGACTCGGAACAGTAAGTAACTTACCTAAAGTGCTGGATCTTCGTTATCTTTTAGCCACTGACGCAGCTCAATCTTCTGGCGTGTCGGTGTCCAGGGTTGTACCGGACAGCTGCATTTGTTCCTGTATACGATGGACAAATCGCTCCCGCCATACTTGTTGTCCAATTCCAATAATGTGTTTCCCTTTGTGGACATGTTTATAAAACCGCTTTACCCGTCGGTGTTCAAGCTCGCCCTAGGCAGACCATCAGTTTCTATTTTAAATGTAACAAGTTAATCGTTACCGTTTGTGAATTAAAATTGTCTGTTGTTCCGAACAACCTAATTGCTCTTGCTTAGTGTCTGAGCGCATGTAGTTTGTACGTGCTAAGATTAAAAGTGTGTTGTTGACGTGATTTTGGAGTGTTTGCATTTGACGGAGCTACGGATTGTCCTAGTTTCTTGGCAGCTGCAGCTTTGTATCGAATACAAGCCGCTTCCTCTGCAGGAAGCTCAGTTGTGGCATAACCGCTGCACACCTCTTTCCGAAATTGGCGCAAGAGATTGCCTAGACGGGTTGTGGAGTGTTCAAGATTGTTAACGGTTGTTTTGGTGTGTAACCGAAGCTTTGCAAGGCCATGCCAAGGTCAAAGTTCGAAGAGCAGTTGGCCAACTATTCGCTTTTTTGGCAGAAGGCCTTCAAATACGGGGATTACACACTTCATTTTATTAGTATCATAATGATAGAAGAATAAGACAAAATTACACCTGTAGAAGGTCCTCGAAATCTCGTGCACCAAGTTTTCGCATCGCTGATGCATTAGCAGTAAAACAACGGATAGTATCTTGACCAAAAGTTGGAATTTGTCGGTAACTACACCAACCATGATCAAATGCACAAAAATAAAATACAAATAACTTACCATTCATTTAGAGATTGAATCATATCATTACCATGAGCATATAAGATTCGGAGCAAATGGGTGAAAACCGCCTTCCAAACTCCAAGTTCAAATTCGTGAAGAAGGTCCGCAACGATCATTTGATAAAAATCAAATCCGTATTCAGATAGCGAAACGGAAAATGCATTCTAATCCACAAATCAACAAGAATTACACATAAGACAAGTAAAAACAGCTACCCGAGTGGGTACGAGACACTGTGTACCTAGAATACGCTTGATTTTTGTACTTGTTAAGGTTACTCCATCGAAGATCAGCTTACATGCCCATTCAATCTTAGTTCTCCTCGATGCACTATCTGTTTGCAACAGATCATATTGAGATCGCATCTCCGACTTTGATCCAAGAAGGTATATTTTCAACTTCAGTTGAAGGCAACGTGGGCATGGGCAGACTTCAAGGTATTTGATGCAAGCCACCAATACTCTATATAATAACATTAGTCAACATCTTTTGTCAGGGAAAGAAAAGAATCACTTTTCAGGATAATCCATGGAGTGAAAGAAGAAACAGGGAAACCCCACTCTTGATATGCAATCAAACAGCTTAGCGTGGACAAAATCATCATCAATCAGCAGCTCCCACACAGCATGGAACAAGTCCTTTCTCAGTTCTCTTGTATATGCTCATCAAGCTAAGTTTAGCTGTCAGAATAAGTAAGGGTAAGCAAGCAAAGCCCTCACTTTCGGAACATAAGCAATATGGTGAGAGGCAAACGAAGTAGGTTTTGAACGGTCATATCTCTACTGATTGCCGAAATATGAGTATATTGGCCACAGCTGAGCATCCCCAAATTGCACGAGGGATGTTGAGTCTGACCACAGCAACAATGCAATGATAAATGGGCATTTGGTCTGTGTTGAGAAGGTTCTTGGATTTTCTCATACTGAGGGGGTGTCGGAAGGTTTGTTGTCTTTGTATTCGTCCATACACTTATTCTCCTTCGCTGCGTCAAAACCAATCAAGTGTTCAGGATCGAAATCTGGAGCGAGAATCACCTCCTTGACTAATGTATTGAGCTCGCCGATGGGTTTAACAATCAAAGGCTGATAAAACCAGGAAACACTGTGAGACCCAAGGGGTCAGAAAAATTGACGAAAAAGGGGGGAGTGCCAAAAAAGCAATGAATAATGGTGTAATGTAAAAAACAATATTTTTTGGTGGAAAGAAATTACTACATTTGTCATGGATATTTATTACCAAAAACAGAGAAATGAATTACACCTCAAAACAGTGTAATTCCTTTGGGGGATTTTACCACTGTTAGAGTAGGAATTATATACAAGAAAATAAGACAATTTAATCCATAGTAATTTCAGCTCTAAAAGAAATTTATCCGTGTCCCATGCCCCGTAGCTAGCTAAGTCCCCTAGTGCTTGTGATCACCATCCTAAAGCTCTGAACCATTGTCCAACACAAGGCGGCCTGAGCTGCTTCTGCTAACTGGAGTTGGTTGCCGTCTGGAGATGTCCATCTCCAGCTTTGTCTCCTCTCCACTCTTCCAAGACCCTCTCTCGAATACCCGGCGTCCAACCCACTTTCCTCCGCACCTTCGATAGCAAGTCGCTCGATGAATCTGGCCATTGTCGCGTTGAAAGAGTCGAGTTGAATATTGGTAAATAGCATCCCATGCAAGAGAACAAATGACCCCGAGGTGTGAGAGTCTGGTGATGCTCAACTTGGCTGAAGTGAAAAAGAGCAGTAGGATCGGTTCTCGAGAGGTAAGGAAGGGGTGAAGGGTAGTCAAGCTAGCAATAATGTGAGTTATATCAATATACCATTAGAAAGGAACCCACCTCTTGACAAAATGGTAACAACCTCTCGGTTCCACCGCGAAGGATTGCGCGGAAGAGTGAAGGTGGGGGGTCAGAACCTCTGCGTTGCGAAACGAGAGGTGGTACCGGTGATGGAGTGTGTGGAACCTCCTACTTACTCGAAAAGAGTGCAGGTGGTGGCAGGCGGAGCCGAATGTCCTCATTGCCCGAAATGAGTGAAGGTGAGGGGGTCAGAACCTCTTCGTTGCGCAAAACGAGTGGTGGTGGTGGAGGCGGACGGCGCAGAAACCCCTCGTTGCTCGAAATGAGTGGAAGTGCTGATGGTGGTGCTGTCTGCAGATCCTCCTTGTTGTTCGAAACGAGTGGAGGGACGACGCTTCTAAAGTAACAGATTTGAAGGGAAGGGAAGGTTGGTAAAGGTTCAGAACCCCCTCGCTGATACAAGTGAAGGTTGTAGTAGTGGGTGCGGAGCCTCGTTGCTCAAAATGAGTGAGGTGGTGGAGGTGGTTGGCCCAGAACCTCCTCGACGAGTCCTCATTACTCAAAAGCGAGTGAGGGCGCCGAGATTCCCCATTACTCGAAACGAGAGGTGGTAGTGGTAGACGCAGATCCTCCTCGTTGCTCGAAACGAGTGGAGATGATGGTGGTGGAGGGCGTAGATATCCCAAAAAGAGTGGTGGTGAGGATGCGGAACCTCCTTGTTGCTTGAAACGAGTGTAGATGGTGCCTGAAACGAGTGAAGGTGGGGGGGTCAAAACCTCCTCGTGGCGCGAAACGAGTGGTGGTGGTGATGGTGCGGAACCTCCCAGTTGCTCGAAAAGGGTGCAGGTGGTGGTGGATGGTGCAGAATGTCCTTATTGCCCGAAAGAGTGAAGGTGGGGATACAGAACCTTGTCGCGCGGAACGAGTGACCTCATCGGGTTGCCTGTACATTGGGGGGTCAGAAACAGCACGTAAATGAAAGAATAAAACCCAGCGGGCGTACCTTATACGTCCACTGCCCGTGTTTCCTTCCCACATTCCCTCTCACTGTTGTGTTGCTGCTGCATGCTGGTGGATTGTAGGAGCATTTTCTGGGTGGTTTAGAAGGGGATGGTGGTGATATCAGTGGGCATCATCATTGTTGGTGGCTGCGGGCGAGAAATGAGGAAGTGAGGTTGTTGGGAATGTTGGCGGGGTGAAAGAGATGGTGATTTGGAAAGTTGGTGATGGGCATCTGCTGTGGAAACCTTCAGTTTTTCATGGTACGACGAAGACTGTGGTGGAGACTGGGACAGTACTTTCGAAGGTGGCCGCTGGCATCGTCGATATCTGAACTTGTCTTGTCCAAGATCGACGTTGGTGAAACATCAACTTCTGGAGGGGGAATTAATTTGAAGAGTTGGGAGGGATATGGTACATAGAACTATTCTACATCTTCCGAATCTTAGAGAGGGCCTCCACGATGGATTTGCCACTGTCTAGGTCGATGAGGCCCCCGTTACAACGTAGGATAGGCTACAATACCATTAGAGTTTTTCACAATATCGTAGAATATGTTCGTCATACCTTACGATCCTTCTTCTTGGCCGCCGCAGTAGTCTCCTTGTAATAAGAGTAGTGGCAAAAATCACCTGCCTCCCACCCAGTCGAGCGCTTGACCTCGACTCGACTTCCACAATAGTGACGATATTAGCACATGCAGATTAAGCTCTCAACGACTTATCTTGAAGGGTTTTTCGTGTTTTTCAAGTGGCAATCGAGGCATGTAGGATAAAGAAAAGAATTTAGGGACGATTGACAGTTGTGTTCTCAGTTTGTGCAGAGTAGTCGATGTTGTGTAACAATGGAACAAACGAATAAACACAATATTTACGATTTATGCTATACGAAAAACATTGGTTATTTTGCTTTGACAGGACAACAAAAAGGCTCACAAGCTCAGTCGACCTAGGCTACCACATTATCACTCCGATCAACGATAGACCACTCGCCTCTGTTCTTCACTCTGCCAACGACACATTGTACCGTTTTCAGATCAACAACCTCTTCCGCACCAAATTCTTTGTAGGAGTAGATGCCATCCTTTAATGACGCTTTGACTTCCTGAATTAGAGCTAATATGAGTGTCGTTGGCTCGGCTATGCCTAATCGTGGTGCTGCCGGTAACTCTAAGACAAGAATGCACATGAGTTGGCCAAGGAAAGGTTTCTCCTCGAAGTCGGGTGTTTTACTCCTGTGGCGCCCATGTTGATCTACATATAGAGTGTACTAGATAAGAGTGGTCAAAAATTGCATACACAGAAAGAGGACAATACTCAACGCGAACAAAAGATGCATCCTGGGTATCCTCGCTTTTATTAACAAAATGACAGCCAGTCATAAGATCACCTTGCAAATGACGGACTTTGCCAAATTGGTTAATTTCTTGATCCAATTTGATGACTGTTCGAACAACATTCTTGTGGACATTGAATCGCGTAGCCA
>QDKV01004767.1_pt1 | contig 13959 bp, 14 predicted proteins | sample 1861101 | NCBI WGS metagenome assembly QDKV01 (sample SAMN04275158, study PRJNA302643) | Fungus metagenome, whole genome shotgun sequencing project. | isolation source: fruitbody | host: Mallocybe terrigena | place: Sweden | collected 2013 | reverse complement strand
CACTCAGTCAACACCTGATAACAAATACCTAGATGATGTGGACATGTTTTCAGTGCTTTTGAGCGTTGATTAGGATTCGATGAAGATTTCTGATTTGGCAGGACAGATTGCGTATCACCCACGGATAACCGGCCCGTGTATCCTTGTTTCTACGACTACTAAGTTGGGAATGTTCAACAATAAACATCCAAATACTCTGTGACGCTCTGTACTCGAGTGAATCTCGGCTATTGGGAGGCGCATCTACATCTAGAGCTGGAATCGACGCCTGTCAACTTAGTAGTAGTAATTATTAATATTTGCACCACACATAGAAAATGTTTCCCAAGTGAGTTGCTTTGCCCACTTTTGTTCTGTGCTACTTCTTTGAATAGCCCCATCCTAACCTGTATATGGGAAACAGGAACACAACTAAAATGTTCTATGGCCCGTCCAGGGTTCCGCGCGCGCGCGATTCACGGGCCGGTTTGTCCGTATCTTATGACAGGTTAGGAATATTTCAACGATATTCATCCAAATACAAAGACGAGCTGCATCTCAAGCAAGGAAGACATTTAGCTCTTATTCTGAATCGTAAATGCTAATAAGTTTACACATGTCAAAATTCCTATTCTGTCAGTGTTAATGAATGATTCAACAAATTGAGTGAAATTGAATATCAAAGAATTATTTTCAATGTTTGCGTTTAACAATACAAGGTCCTTGAGACCCAGGACAGCCTGGAAATGCTTACCCTTTATCTTTTTTCTCGTTTGTAAATCAAATTTATTATTTAAAATTCGTGTTCCAACATTGCGTTGCTTTTGTCAAATCCTTTAATGCCACCTCTCAGCATACTGTTATGTTTCATGGGCAACAGTATATTGGTGATAGGGTCCATTTGACTTCTTTTGAATAGCCCTCACCTAACCCATCGCGCGCCCCGGGAACAGTCGAATTGGTCGATTCCGTCTAATTGGTCGAATCTGTCGAATATGGTCGAATCCGTCGAATATGGTCGAATCCGTCGAATATGGTCGAATATGGTCGAATTGGTTGATTCCGCCAATTCGCTCCGTCTGATTGTCCGATTCCGTGGAATTTGGTCGATTCCGTCTAATTAGACGATTCCCTTGTCTGGTGTAGGGCTCACAAACCATGCTGTGAAGCCGTCTGCATAATAAAAAGCCAAAATTGTACAATTTATGAATTAAGATTTACATATTTATTCTAACTCATTCCATTTATTCCTTCCAGGCAATGTGTCTCCAGGTTCTGATTGGAATGTTAGTTGGGTTTCAGATAGAAAAGTTAAATATCATACCTTTGGGTAGCAATAATTCCCTACCTAATCCCATTTCTACAGGCCCAGGCCAATCAGTATCGGTTCCGTCGAATGCTGGAAAGTGCTCGTGCCAATTTATTGCAGCTTAAAGACAACAGGCATTGATGAAATAAGGTAAGAAGATAGGAGCTAGAAGATCTTACCTTGTTTCACAGCAAACAGGTAATCAAAGCGTAGAACGTTACCGGATCGTTCCATAAACCGACGATCTTCATCCTTCTCCTCTGGGGTTTGGCTGGGGAAGGCCGGAGGTTCAGAATCTTCTTCTGTAGAAACGGGTCATAACCCCATTTTTTTTAGAACTAATAACTTTTAACTTACTTATTTGTCGTTCTTTGCCTGTTCGTCGCCTCTTTGGTGGGTTGTGGACGACGATGTCGCCACCTTCTGTCGACGACAAGTCGGCGTTGGATGATTTTGAGCTCTCTGCTGGTATTCAGTAAGTTGAATATACCAATAGAAAAGGGATCTTACCGAATGGCGTTCGTCTCTGCTGAAGCCGTCTTCCCATAACGCGTAATTCTTTAATGAGGTCCAAATAATTATTCTCCGTGTCGTGTTGTTTGGGTGACGTGTTGTTTGGTTGATGAACCTTGATTTGTTGATCCGCATCGTAATTGTTTGGTTAATGTTTGGCTGATGTTCGTTTATTCCAACCCCACCACCTCAAGCGTACCGTGCACGGTTATACCGACGCCGTTTCTCCAACACAAACGTCGCCCTTGACGTTTTCCCTCTTCCCACAGATAACACTGGCGTCCTGGAAGTCTGCACGAGCTGGAGTTTAGCGCGCACCCGAAAGGGGGTTCCTGGACTGCTGGCGGGTGGAATAATGATTTGCGCGCACCACTTAGTGGGGTTCCCTGTCATTCAAACCACCCCTTCCTTCGAGCCCTTGAAATATATGCAGGAATTCTGGTACAGGAATTTAATTTTGAAGAAAGTGTGAGTCTGGCATTTGTAATGAAGAGTAATTTCACCTGTGATTTATTTCCTCTGACAGTTGTGTAACCCTTGATGACATTTGTAGCTACTAAGTGAACCCCTGGTAATGGTATTTTAATAAGTTGCTCAGGCAGTTGTGTAATCCTTTGAGAGGGTACACTGGTTGGTTAACCCTAACCCTAAACTACCAAAATCCTGTAAAGAATTGGTTGAATTTGGTTGAATTTGGTCGGAACTTTAATTAATTCAACTAATTCGACGAGATTCGACCGTCACGTGATTTGAAGTTTAAATTAATTGGGCAGGCTGTAAAGGATGAAAAAGTCCAGTTGAAGTAGCCAATCCAGCAAAACGTATTCGACAGCCAAGCGGAGATAATTAGTGGATATGAATTGTAAAAGTATTCTAGCACACCATGGCCAGTAGGCTAATTGTAGAGTAGCTGAGCTTTCCCAATTTCCCAGATCATTCTTCTTCTTAAGTACGGAATGTCTTTTTGAGAAAATAAAAATTGGTCCTCCCCTCTCGAAATCGTTTCCAGAAATTGACAGGCGAAAACGCCACAGTCGTAATAATTATCTTGTCGAGGAGTGTCCTTCAAGTTTTGGATGTTTAGCTGAGTCAGTTTAAATTGAAGGTTGGTCACCTGAGGTTCCCAATCAACCCAATCTATGAAGTCGAAGGGTTTCCCCTTCTTATCCCTATGCTCTGTGTCGACATAGGTCCGCATACCCTTGAGGGTTGAGGACCGATGAGCTTGAAAATGGAATTAATATCCAGAACAAACCTTGAAAACAGGTCCCTGATTCCTTTTCAAGCTATCGTAGGACTCAAATCTCTTCTTTCGAAAATTGATGGCGGCTGCGGTCCAATGGTCATTCCCATGGTTGACAGGGATAAGGACGACGTCTTGAGAAAAGATATCAACCTGTAAATTGTTCAACCTGATCCTAATGAGGGGGGACTTATAACTACTGTTTTTGTCCACCTCCCCAAATTTCCTTTCTCGTAATCTCCTGTGGCTAGTTTTGTCCAAAAGAAAGAGTTAAAACAGAAAACCTTCAAAGGACCCTTACGCTCCGCCCGCAATTGAATCAACGCGACGTAGAAGTTGATTATTTCGTCGTTTAACCATCGTCCAGGTTTCAATTTGCTGATATCTCTGTCTGAGACTTGAGCCCGACCTAAGGAAGATATTGTGCCGTTTATCCTCAGAATGGCCTCAACCTCATTCTCGACCTCCGAAGGAAGTTGAGTGGGAATTGAAAAAGCGGTTGGGCCGGGTGGTGTGTCCCTGAAACTGGTTGAGTTACTCGCTGGAGTCAGCGCATTTCCTGGATCCCAGTTTAGTTGCTTTGTTTAATTATTTTGTTTTATTGAATATTACCTCGAATGCATAGAAAACCAGTCTTGTCCCTTTGTCCCCTGTATTCATCCGACTCCCAGTCTAAAACAAAATTTAGCAGGGTTCAGAAAACGCTTGCAGGTATCGACTCACAGCTGGGACCAAGGTGCTCTACCCGGAGTCCATTTTCAGACCCCTTTCCTGGCCAATTTTTTGGCATTTCGTTCACCCCCGGATAGTAGCTCTCCCAGTCTTCATCGTCTAGGGAGCCTGATTGAGTAACAGAATTTGTAACTAAAGGTTTTGCTTACATTGTTTGCAAAGCCACAGGAGACCTGGATCCTCTTTTAAAGCCGCGCGGATTGACTCGTCATCATCAATCCCCTTATCAACCCTTTCAGCCTCCCTCGCTATCCTCTCCTCCCATTCTAGGTAGTCAACCTTCTGCTTACCCCTAGCTTTTTCTGACTTCCTTCTTTTATTTTCCCTTGGTTTCTCGGTTTCTTAATTAATTTTGATATTAGGCTAATTCTCAAAGGGAAATAAACAAAACATACCGACACCACCAGCCCCAGCGAGATTACTCCCATTCTCCTCTTCCTCGTCTGAGGAAATAACTACTCTCTTTCCTAAATTAGAGGTCTGAGTTTTGGTTTAGCTATATAGGGTCTAACTTACTTCTACGCCGACGGGTGCTCATCAATTCCGGCATATTCACCTTAAAGAATTTGAAGTAGCGAAGAGGGCCGTAGTTAAGTAGCGAAGAGGGTTGTAGCGAAGTAGCGAATAGGGTTTCAACGAAGTAGCGAAGAGGGTTTTAACGAAGTAGCAGCGAAGAGGGTTTTAACGAAGTAGCGAAGACAGGTCTTAAATTTGATGAGTTGGCAGCTGAGCGGAATTTGAATATCATGATGGATACGCACCAAAAAATAATTTTAATAACGTAAAACGAAATTAGATTCTAGAAATGAATACAAATTACTATACACCCTCTAACCGTCCATTTCCATATCTATTTCCACTGTATTCATCTGATCTCCAATATACGCAAACTTGTGTTGAATATTTCCCAGGCCAATTTGGCGGCATTTCCTTGGTGCTAGGGATGAACTCCATCCAATTTTTCCTGCCTTAGATTTTTTTAGCCAACCATAATTTAATTTAATAAACTCATACTTTGTTCTGACACCCATTGTATGCCAGGATCCTCTCGCCATGCCAGTATCAATGCCTTCTCCTTATCATTAAGATCCTCAGTTTCTTGCTCCTCTGCGGGTTTATTTGCTTTTTCGAATTCCTGAATTTTCCTCCTGGTACCAGGGAACTCGGAAAGTCCGGACCGTGTTGCTCGCGCGCGAGGTACTCGGACCGTCCGGGCTATTTCGATAGACGAATGTCACATGACGTTTCAAAAATTATAAAATATAAATGAAATTATTTTAAATCCAAGTTGAAAATTTGCGAAGTTCCCTGCTATTTTGAAGGGAGCTGTTGGACAAATTATGAAATTTGGATTCCCATAACAGATTTTATGGTAAAAATTTCTTTTAATCCATATATTTTGTTTTGGGAATATATTTATTTGTATCAAAATAATCTATTGAAATGATAAAAATATTTAAATTTAGTAATGTGATTGAAACTTTTTAAATTCGGATTTACAATAGTGTTATTGGGTATTCCGGAAAGGCAGGAGATAATTGACATCCACTAACTAACTGCCCGAATGCCAGAATAGCCTTCACTCGAAATGGAGGACTTCTTGCCACCACCTATCCAACATTTCCTTACTTGATAGGTTTGTCTTTAACCCTAGGTATAAGTTTGTAAATCATACGCAAGTCTCAATTATTGATTAGTTGTAAGCCAAAATTTGCTAATATTTATACTATAGCCTCACCAAATTATGTTCTATTGTCTAGAAAGATCTGGAAGTGTCTGTTTGACCATTATCTACAATTTTCAGGAATCTGATTATGAGTAAATGCTGTTGTATGATTGAAAATGCGAAATCAGATTTATTTTCTATTTTTGGGACGTCATGTGATGGTTGTTGATCATTGATGACGGTAGGGCTTATCGCAACTCAAGTTCTGTACGCAACACCCATCAATGTCAACGTCAGATTTAATGTCAAATAACGCAACTCCATCCAAGTATTGTTTTAATTTCAATCTGCTAAATTCAGAATGTAACCTATTGTGTGAAGTGCTATTGTCAAACGGTCTGTCTTACTGTCCACTTTCCCATGGATGACAGATTTTTTGTTGCAAAAAAAAGAGAACCTTGCATCAAATGATTCCTACACAGTAAGGCTGCTTTTTCCTGGTATTCATCCTTAGTGTTTTACCCTGCTTTTTAGCCCATGTTTGAATGTTTGGAAAAGTTTGAAGCAGAGCTAGAGGTTGATGGTGATGACAATGCACAGAGGATTAGACGTGGGTTGGTGATTCTGGGTAATGAGCCATTAATCAAAATGCCTTCCAAAATGCCCAAGCTGCAGAGGCCTACACAAAAGAAGATTTTTCAGCTAGTGTGCCTGTACCGGCTGGTAGACGTCTTGGGTTTCATTGATTCGGAAGGAAAATTGTACGGAATCAATCCAAGGTACTCCAGAATGCCAGAGATTGGAGTTCTTGAGAGTCAAAGGGTAAGTTTGTGTCTTTCTTGTTTCTTTAAAAATCTCTAAGTCTACATAGGAATGGCCAATGAGTCACTGGGTATCAACCTTGAAACATGCCAAAGTATCACTCACTGCGTTGGGCAAGCAGAAGAATGCTACAACTGAAGCATCATCTAGTTCACAAGAAGGTAATCTGGGGTCCAAGCTTTTCAGGGATCTTCACCACATAGCCAAGCAACACCAGGGTGCAAAGATTCTTTTCAACTTCCAAATTGCTGCCATCAGTCTTTACTTCATTCTTCATGGGAGCAAATTAAATAATACATTGGTGTGTAACAGCCTGAGGCAAGATTTATTTTAAAACTAAATGAACTCCTACTTTTCAGTCACTGCCTGACTTCCCCCAGAATGTTCAGCAGATTGAAGAGGGGTAAGCTTCATATTTTTGATGCCCATAATACTATTCAACTGATTCAATAAATAATTAGAGGGTTTGACAAAGTGGACAAGGAGCTGCTTGCATACGTAGCCAAACTGATGAATGATTATGAGCCACACAAGAGACGATACCCTCTTTATGCAGCATTGCTGCTGTCTCCCCTTGTCCTTCTCACAGACAAGAGGCTGATGTCACGGTGCATGGAACAGCAAAGTCTTTTAAAGGTGAGTTTCATTTACTGAGGTAAAACAAACAGTATAACTTGGGTTGAATCAATCAATTAGGTGTCAAAGGGGCTGGGGAACTGCAAACCTGATGCCCTTCTAGCAGTTGAGTTAGGGCTGTGGAAGTCCCTACTTTCTGTGGCAACAGGGAAAACAGATGGGTTTTCTGCAATCACAGAGTTCCTTGAAAATGTGCCTTGGGAGCGTTTTGAAAAACTCTCTGCAAGCGATTTGAATTTCTTTGCCCCAGGTGAGCATTTACACTAAATAATACATTCAAAAGTCAACATGTCCCCAGATAATGTTGCTCCTTCCCAAGAGTTTGGCCTGCTCAGTCGTGAAAATGAGGGTATGGTGAATGAGGGTTGGCTTCTGGCAAATTTGCGACCAGGCTTGTCACCACAGTCATCTGCTCAGGATCCTCAAGTCTTGTTACCAGACGATTCTGAGCCAGCACTTGCCACTCATGAAGGGGCTGGGGAGAGAACTTTGGATCCAGACCCTTCTGAGGTCCCTTCAGTACAAACTGCTCCTCACAGATCCCCTTCTTTAATGGATCAAGAATCTTCTGTGCTCCCTTCTGCACGGACTACTCCCCAACGATCACCTTCATTAATGGATTTGGACCCAGGTATAAATTTTCAATATGTGCATATTGTTTCATTGACAGAAAACACCTCCAGACACCCTAGATAGGGCTCCCACGCTCAGCCCCACAGGTAAACCCATTTTTTTCCATGATTGTGTACAGCAAGATGGATGTTTCTTTCAGGTTTCTCACGCAGTGTGTCTCCAATCCACCAAATACGACAGCCTCAGAACAAGGGGAAGAAACGAGCTCCATCAGGTGTTTCATTTCCTGTTGTCAATCTTTACAGTATTGATCACTGTACTCTCACAGATCCCTCTTATGGTCGTTCCCCACCCAAGAAAAAGAGCAAACCCATCAAACGGAAAAAAAGTTTGAATTCTCAATCCATCGTTATTTTCAATACCCACTGACTGTTCTGATTAGATCAAAAACAGTTGACTGAACCGCCGAGTAGTTTCCAAACTGTCAAGGGCAATGGATCTGGCTCATATTTTGATCCCATTGACATCGAGCTTATGATGGTTGGCCTACATTTTAATTATCATATTTGGTTTTGATTTATTTTTAGTCTGAACGGGACATAACTTTCGAACCCAAGGACGAGCCCATGCGAGAGCGTGGGCAGGAAGTGGACTTATTTGATCCTTTTGGCCAGGTTATTCGATGGACACCTGAATTCCATGTAAGTCTCTTCAACCCACGGTGGTTTTTCATGTTTGTTCAATTCAGGTCACAAGTTTCTTGAGGATCTGACAGGCTTCCAAAACTTTTATGATTATGTGAAGCAATCCTACATCAATGGCAGGCCAAGGCAGGTTGCCTCACCTGACCAATCTTTCATTGCAACTTTTTCACACACGCAATACCTCGAAATGTCTGTGGCGAAGGTTCAATCTATTTTGAGAGACAAACACATCCTCATCACTGGAATGCCGACACAGTCAATCTCATTTGATTCCAAGGGTCTACAAACCCTAACTAATTTGGATGCAAGAATTGACATACAAGGTAGGCTAGTGTGCTTTTAATTTAATGAATTGAATAACCAATAGTGAGTAGATCAGTCCATTGACTCCAATGATGGTGATTTCTCAAGACAGGTGTGCACGGGTACCCTTCGACAACTGTTGGAAGCCAGTCGTTCAGAATCCAGTGTGATTCTTAACGCTTTGTCATTCCCTCTCCCTCTCAGTGGCCTGTTGCCATCTGCTATGAGCTCTGAGATTGAGGCTTGGAGACTTACAGAGCGGATGAAGTTTTGTCCAGTTGAAGTACGTTTTCCTGTTGGCGAGATGAGGTGGGGTTTGGCTTCGATACGTGGTGCAAGATCTTGGCTCCATCTTGACAGCGATGGACTGGGTACCTACATTGACGTTCAGTGTGGGGGTAGGTGGTGGGTCACTATGAACTCAACCAGGGACACATTTGGTTCAATTGAGCATTTTCTAAACGGTTTTGACACAAATGGAGTCAACCAGGGCCGTTGGGATTCGAATAGCATGGGGTTAGATGAGCATAGAGACTGGACTGCAGAGGCAGTTTTTCTGTCCAGGGGTACAAGATTGTAAGTTGCTCAATTTAGTTCATTTCTTCCACTAAAATGCTGTTCAGGATCATGAGGCCCAATACTCCACATGTCGTTTTTACAACTGACCACTCGGTTGCTCATGGAGGTCATTTCTATGCCAGCAGCACACTGCAGGATTCTTTTTTTGCCATTGTCCACTGCTTTATGGCTAACAACTTTATAACAAACTCTGAGCATATGACAACCCGTCGATTGCTTTTGAGGATGTTGCAATACTATCATAAATGCTTTGTTGGTGATGTAGAGGAAGATGGTGAGTGTGGATATTTTTGTGGGTGCTATCCACTCACTTCAGGCATCCAGAGTACAGCCCTGGTCATCTTCCAGACTTGCTGGATTTGGAATCAATGATTGACGTCCTAACTCTGTGTAATTTCTGCATTTTGGCAAATGTGTTGGACTTTCGCACATACTATTTCCATGGCCTAAAGGAATCAGACAGTCCCAGTCCCCGTGATTGGGATCAACGAATTCAATGGGATCGGAACGCTCTTTCCTGGGTCGATCGGGAGTACTACATGTACGTTCGAGGACTTGCACTAAATCTCATCAGGTGGATTAGCTGCAATTATGATGCCACATCATTGCTATCCCAACATCCGGTCAAGTCCTTTGAGAGGAATTTTTGTGGGCAGTACTTGACAGACCAGGCGTGTGCAATTCTTTCTTACAAGCAGAAAGCTCAGGATGAAGACATTCCCACTCTCCCCTATTGCAAGTTCAGCGATGTGGAGCGCCAAGTTGACTACGTTTTCCATGATGATGAAGAATCACTGTTTGGTGATTGGAGAGAGAAGAAATCGGGGTTCCGAAATTTCACGTCGCTGGCATGCAAATCCAGGGCGTTCGTAATTACGAAAAAGAATCCCCCCAGGGAGTTCAAAGGTGGGCAGCCTCAGATCTGTGCTATACATTTCTTAACTATATTGCACAGCTATGGATCCAGGCAGGATTGGTTCAAATCAGGGTGATAAGAAGTTCAGGGAAGGTTTTGCAAATGGGTTCCGATCATCTCAGCCCAACACACAGCCAAATCAGATGGATGTTGACATGTCAAGTTCATCCTCAAGTTCATCCTCAAGTTCATCCTCATCTGATGACAATGAATAGGTGGAGGGGGCACTGGATGATTCATATCTGTGGAGTTAAATTTGTTTTGTACCGCCTTAGCTTTATATTCACAATTAGCCATTGCAATTTTTGAACTCGAGAAAAGATCAATCTAAGTTGAAATACACAGTTCTCCATCCCCACCCTCCAATGAGTGCGCTCGCTGTGAGGAATAATTATAATATAGGTATTTTCAGACTATTATTACAGACTTTTTCCAGCCAGAAAGGGCGGCAGGGGCGCTCTAGCCCGAAGGCGATGTAAATGCTTAAAGAGCACCATATTTGAAGCCTGCCACTGCAAGGCTAGAGCGCCGCACAGTCCTTCTGGTCTGGAAAAATAATCTGTATAATGTTGGATTTTGGACATACTCATAGGGTGCTGCAGGATCTGGCACTTTAAGGCAATGATCCATTACAAAATATTTGTTCGGGCTGGTCCTGCGAAAAGTGTGCCTTAATAGTAGGTAATAAAACGCAATTCATCTCAGATAAATGTCAACTGGCCTGAGTAACCCTCTAAGTGATATGTATCCCAAAGGCACGTACATTATCATTATGTTCTTGACCTGTCCTGTGATGGACATGCAGATTGCGCCGTAAATAAATGATGGCACTCAAGAAAAAATCCACCTAGGTTGATATTACCCTGGTACTATGCTCTCTGAACCACTCGCGGGATCCACGAACCCCAGACCCTCCGGAAATGAACCACGCATGTGACAATGACATACCGCGAGCCGTATGTGACATCGTGACACAACGCGTCAGCGTTACAAATTTTGTATCCATCATCTGATTCATCATATCGCATTCAATCTAAATGGCGGGCACGTCTATCTGGAACAAGAGGGCGAGAGGCGGTCGAATGCCACTTGGTGGAGTCATTTCTGACGAGAAAAGGGCCCTGGCACGCGTCTACTTCATCACAGACGTTCTTTTTGGCATTGAACACCAGACCGAATTACCAAATGAGAGTATCATTGCATATGCTAAAATACACGGAGTGACAGAAGAGATTATGCAGAGGATGGAGATTTTGATATCAGTGAGTAAGATGCAAGAAGTGAAACGTAAGTTTACTTAATGAACAATATTTGTGTGTACTTATCTCAACTACCTAGAATTGGTTGACATTTGGGATGATTTAGTACGACAGGCTTCAGCAGCGACATCCAGCCCAGCGACGTAGATACTTTGAATCCTGACGTAATCTTCTTTGTGACATTTTACATTGGTTTGGATGGCGATCCATTTCGGACGACTGTGATTCATTTAATAGGATGAAGAGATCAACTTAGTAAACGCTAACGAGCAACATTGATGAGAATGGCAGGAGAATGGATATTCGATCCGGCGAGACCAGGGATACGCCATCGAACTGGTGCAGCCTGGAAAGGACGTCCACCCACGGGGAGGGACATGGCAGGTGAAAGACTGAAAACGCCGGCTTCTTTGATTCTGCCACAGTATGTACAATTGATAAAGTGGTTTGCTATCGGTAGTGCCTCCATTTCCTAACACAGGTCGAATTGATCGAATCAGGTGTGGATTTGGAAAATTATAGGACTATATATGACCTCTGCACACGTAGGACACTTGTAATAAAAAATCTGGTCGTGAGGACGTATGCAATAAAATATGGTCGAATTGGTCGAATATAGTCGAATTGGTCGAATTGGTCGAATATTGGTCGAATAGGTCGAATATAGTCGAATTGGTCGAATTGGTCGAATTAGTCGAATTGGTCGAATATAGTCGAATTGGTCGAATATTGGTCGAATTGGTCGAATTAGTCGAATTGGTCGAATATAGTCGAATTGGTCGAATATTGGTCGAATAGGTCGAATATAGTCGAATTGGTCGAATGTAGTCGATTTGGTTGAATTAGTCGAATTGGTCGAATTGGTCGAATTGGTCGAATATAGTCGAATTGGTCGAATATGGTCGAATTAGTCGAATATAGTCGAATTGGTCGAATTGGTCGAATATAGTCGAATTGGTCGAATATAGTCGAATTGGTCGAATTGGTCGAATATAGTCGAATTGGTCGAATTGGTCGAATTAGTCAATTTGGTCAAATTAGTCGAATCTATTAGGGTCGAACTGGTCGAATTGGTCGAATATAGTCGAATTGGTCGAATATAGTCGAATTGGTCGAATATTGGTCGAATAGGTCGAATATAGTCGAATTGGTCGAATCCGTCGAATATGGTCGAATTAGTCGAATATGGTCGAATTAGTCGAATTGGTCGAATATTGGTCGATTTGTAGATTTGGTCGAATCTATGGTCAATAACTTCATAGTGAAGTACCGAAGTAGCGAAGAGGGAAGTTTGAATCTTATCCATATACAGTTGACGACGAGCAGCATTTGCCGGCCGATTGCCGGCCAAGCCAAACAGTCGCAACTAGCAATTTCACAAACATTTGTAATACATATCTTACTTGAATCATCATGTCTGCTGATAACTTTCGTATTTGCCTTCATACCTGCCATAAGGCCAAGAACAGGCGCCATGAGTTGGTGAAGAAAATCCAAATCTTTATGCAGTAAATAGAAGCATCCTTTTTGATTAACTACTGATATAGTTATTGTACACAGAGAATCCAACAACGCTAAACAGCATGCAAAGAGCCACACATGCTCGGCTGAAAATCCATGTACGACCCATTCCAATCGGCACATGGAGAACGACGACTGGGTGAAGTTCGGATATGTACTGTGGGCAACAAGATATGGTGCCCGGCAGGGTCACGTCCTCGAACTCTACGGAAATGCTTGGAAGAAGATCTACTCTTCTGAGCCCCTCTTGAAAGATGGTGGTCCGGTCAATTTCCTTCGGAACCCACAATATACATGTGCGAAACCTGTTCCGTGGCTAAGTGGGGCCTTGGCCGAAGGCGATGAAGTTCCCGCCAGTCACTCTGATCCCCCTAATCCCGCCGGTCCCTCTGATCTTGCAAAGCCAGGGCCGTCGATTTCACCCCAGAGGGAGGATCAGGCTCCCGCCCCGTCAGGTAGTCAGGATGGCGAGAATGAAAACTTGGACAAGGTCTTAAAATCTGTCCAGTGCAAGGTAATTCACCACGCACCACCCAGAATCCAAGATGGCTTCTTCCCCGGCTTTGTTTCTTATTTGGAAGAATCTTCAGAATCTCACCAAAGGCTTTGCGTTGTCTTTCCCATCATACCCCAATATGTAATTTATCCCCAGGACTATAAACCCACGTCTGATGTTAGCATGATGGAGCTTGACCCAGATGACGTGGAGGAAATCAATAGGGCCGAAAGGGGTTGTTTATATCCTGCAAAGGATCAAGCTGAGTGCCAGCCGGGTCGAGTTCGTTATTTCTGCTCGTCATGGGTTAGTGTTTTAACTTAAACAATTGGCAAATTTTCTTCCTAACTACCTCAATTTAGCTTGCTCTGGGTATTGAGATGAAGAAGCACCGAGATAAATGGGATGTGAGGTTTATGAGTTGGATCGATTTTAAAGAGGCCGTCATTTCTCGGGAAGGAAGGATTTGGAACATTTTGACCACCGCAGACCTGGTTATTGGCGGGGTGAATTTCACGAGCTCCTTTCTGTAAGCAACTTTTTCCCCCTGTCTATGAAATAATCAATTAAGCGGCAAGGGCTTTAGAGAGATATCCAGTAGTACCTACGATCTGAGTATCCAGGAGATGGGTAAGCTTTGGCTAGGAATGGGTGTTCTCACCCAGAAGACGACTATTTGGCCCGATCCTCGAGATCTCTACATGGGGG
>QDKV01004768.1_pt1 | contig 14020 bp, 17 predicted proteins | sample 1861101 | NCBI WGS metagenome assembly QDKV01 (sample SAMN04275158, study PRJNA302643) | Fungus metagenome, whole genome shotgun sequencing project. | isolation source: fruitbody | host: Mallocybe terrigena | place: Sweden | collected 2013 | reverse complement strand
TGGAAAGGGATTCCTATATATTAAGAGAGCTCGGTTTCCTTTTTTGGTAATTCATCGTAATTAAGTAAGCGGTTCCCATCTCCTGCTGTGCCCATTAACTTCCATCAGCAAACCGGACGAAACCATGTATGACAATACTATGTAAAACATTGTCCACAAAGTGCACAAAGTAGATAATTTTTCTGACCCACAATGTTTAGCAATAAACGAACATCTTATCACGATAAAGTAATACAAATTTGCAACATCATGGTATTGTTGATTAAGTTTATTCACTATATATATGGCAAACTATTGTAGAATATTGTAAATTATTGTTAACTGGATGCCGAGGCGGAAATGCCCAAGATGGGTGCAAAAACTATTTCAGAGAATTGAAGTAATTATTGCCGTTCACAGGGATTGAACTCTGCAACTGAAGACAGTTGTAAACAAGCAAGGTTAACCACTGAGCCAAGATGGCTTTTATACTTGAGGTAAATTGTGCCATAAATAGAGCTACGGACCTTCGGCCCTTTTGCCGGGGTAACTTTGTATGGCGATACATTGTCAGGCAAACTCGTTCAACAATTCTACAACAAATAATTTTCACGACACTAAGTAAAGGGAAGCAAACTTTTCCAGTCAATATATAAGTCCCAAATTCTTTCGTATGATTTGTAATGTGACCTCAAATATTGCCGATTGTTCTATTGTGAGTCCAAAGTTGGTGAGTACTTTATTTGGCAAAATATTTTGAGACGAAGTTTGACTGGCAAAATATTGACCACAAAGCAATACAGGGTCTTGACCAGTTTGCTGATGTCTTCACTCACTATGATAACAAAGTAGACAACGGGTACGACGACGACAGTTCTATCATGAGCAGTCCATTTGAGAATCAGCTTCCGACCATCGCCCCCTGATAGTGCCAATCCTGCTCGGCGAATAGCTCGAGAAGAGAAAAAAATCAAGGAAAATTGTAAAAAAGAATTTATACAAGTTTCCTTTCCGACAATAGATCATGCGGTTCTATTATCTTCCAAGAGTTTCCGCATCAGGTATCCACTACATGAAACCCGCTGCTTGTATACCATCCTTGTCATAGAATTCATCTACTTTTCAGTCTTCAAAAGAGTCGAACCCACTGAAACAAAACCACAACTTTATTAAAGGCCAACCTAAATTATTACAACACTAAAGTAGTGAACCATGCGTAGTACAGCAAGCACGAAAGCCCACTTCATAAATCCTTGAACATCCCGAGTGGTAAACGATATACATATTGGGGAATACTGTTAACTTGTGCCACGTCTTTAACTGATGCACCCTGCGGAGATATAATTTTCTGGCGGCCAAACGACTGAGTTTCCTTGTCGTCCGAGGGTAACACAAATACAATGCGTAGGTTTTTCTTGGCGTTGGCAGGAAGCTCTTTGAGAAGATCAAGGATCCCATTGAGTTTGATGCCATGCCTTGTCGTCACTGTCATTTGGAGGAACACGGTGAAATCCTTAGTGATGACAACAGCATCAACGGATTCCTGTGTCTTCGAGATGGGAAGCAAGTATTGACCGAAATACGTTGCGTCAGCGTTTTGTGAGCGAGGAGCAGCCCGGACAGAAAGCATATAGAATTGACGAGCTACTTGGGGATTGGCTTTGTGAATGTCCAAGACAAGAAGGGGGGCATTTGGGGTAATAGCGGTGGGCTTGATCCTCATGCCCTTTTCAAATGCGCGGTGTGCTGCCGGTTCAAATAATCTTCCAGCATGTCCACGGGCGTCTGGGTTAAGAAGTAAACCAGAAATATCCTCCGAAAGCCTAATTGTCTGATGAAGCCGAATTTGTTCAAATACGAGTCCAGAAATAAAGGGACTCTTGAGTTCAGAGCAGGACTCCTTCCAGTTGGTGTCAGGTATGGGCTCGATTTTGATGAGATTGTGACTCGCTTCTTGTTTGAAAGCCAGTAATCCCTCCATGGCACGGGCAAAGTCACTGATCGACTTAATGTTTGCGACCGCAGTACTGACTCTACGAAGGTGTTCAGCCCTAGCACTGTCCGAAAACGCCTTATAGCAAATTCGCGGAATTCCAGCGAACTTCCAGTAGTCTTCCCGAAGAAGTTCGTTGTGCTCGGCCCCAACTGTTATGGGCTGAGTATCCAAGGACACTTTCCCAACGTGCACCAGGCTATGGCCTATTTTAGTACAGAGCAAGATTAGTAAGGGTGAGCGTACTCACCTTCCACAATAAAGATCATCCCAATCCCATGTCGGCATGTAGTAAATGAGGGCAGGACGTTCCCTGAAGCAGGCCACATGATCAGGATTCGGCGAGGCTGCTATGACAAGTCTGCCTAGACGATCGGATGGGTAAAATTGCTCAGGGGGCTGTAGAAGCTGAGCACCAAGGTTAACCAGGGCACAGGAACGAGGATTGTTATCTAATTCAGGGATTCGGCCTTCATCAACCAGGGAAACTCTTCTGACACCATTGTCGCTGAACACGTGAGCGTAGCCACGTACGTTGCAGAAAATCGTCACCATTTTTGCCTGGAGTCTATGGACCAGAACGTCGTTCAGGAACACCGTCTTACCTGCATACATATTCCATGTCACGTACAATCGCATGCAGGGGGCAACGCACTCACCAATTCCGGGTTGGCCTGAAATCACCGTAGAGTGACTTGGGTCGGCAAAAGGCAAGTTGCTCCCCTGAACCTGCTCCCAAGCGTCATCGTCGCGACTCAACTGTTCCCGAAATGTTTCGAATATTTTGGTGATAATGAGGGTGGAAGAATCGTCGGGAAAACGAATTGGGTGAGGGAGGTTGATGGTCTCAAATTTCTTCACTTTTCCAGCTCTTAACGACCTCGCATCAGGAATCGTGACACGATTAGTGACGAAAAGAGACGAGTCCGATACACCCCAAAAGAGTTGGTGAAGCTCACGGAGGTTGTTGGTTACGCCGTCGAGAGGTTGCACAGTTACACCTCCATGTTCAGGTATTTCCGACTCAGGATACCAGCTGGACTTACGAGTACGCTTCCGCTCTCGACCTTTATCCTCTGATAACACAGAAGGTCGTTTTGATTGCTTGGAAGGAAGTGCTGCTGACGACCAACGATGTTCGACAGTTATTGTGATAAGTGCTAAATGTATGAAATCATACCTTCGCTTTCCCCAAACGTCCGTGGTAGCACAATAAGGTGCAAACATTCTAGCGGAGGATTGTTCTCCCAATAAGAGGAAACTTTCCTAGTGGGGTATCTAAGCTGGACAATACCAGGTGGGTCGTCCGAGTCAGGATCGAGCTGCATGTTCTCGATTTGGTTGGCGAAATCCTTCCTCTCATCACTCGTGTCAAGGGTAAGATGTATTGGCATGTTCAGCTATAAATCAAATCAGCTCTCGAGACGTTGACCGGTTGTAGCATGACCTCACCTTCCAGAGGGTTATCCGGGAAGTAGGAACCATTTCCGAATGAAGTTTTTCTCTGATCGCTTCCTTTAATTCGTCGATAGAATAGCTGGATCCAACAGTAACCTCAGATAGACGAGTGGGTTCACCATCAACAACGAAACAAAAGGAATGAGAATCTTGGTGCATCGCAAGTGGTGGAGGTAGGTGGTAACGGTAGTGAAAGTGGGAGACATTGGAGAACTCGAGCATCATAATAAGGATCCGGTATCGGTCTGAGAGACTGAGACAAAACGCCCAGTCGGACAACGAATGCACCCCTCGGCTACTTCCGGGCGCCTGAACCCAAGTCACTTTTCTGACATTGGCCCAGCTAATCACAAGAATGCGATAATTCGGTCGAATTTTATATATTTTCGTAGTTTGATACTGTCAAAGGCTCAAAGCAAATGCACTGCTGGTCAAGCCGGTTATAGCATTCATTGCCTTTTAGTCTTCCAACTTTGCGGATACGTCTCCTTGGACTTGACTGAGTCGAACGTGAAAAACGAACCCATTGCTAATATTAGTAAGTGTACCACAAAACACAAAGATGCAAGTTGGGAAGTGGATTTAAAAGTATCAAGTTATAAGCGTGTATGAAACGAAAACGAAGATAGGCACGGAAATCCGTAATGGTAATGGAGTGATTTAAGAAACTCCACGTAGCAATTCAACGTTGGAATCCGGAAAGGCGTTTGTATGTCGCGACTCGACCACATCTGCACGAGGTTCGAGAAGGCCCAGGAATGAAGGTGTCGATGCACATCCCGGACTCCATTCATCCTCGTCGCAACAGGTCCACATTGAGATCTTGCGCACAACCTGAGGTTCGGCTGGTGATCCCGATATGAACTCGTAAACTTCCTCCTCTAATCGTCCTATTCATTTGCCGTGCGCTCAGAAAAGAGAAAGAAACGGGAAATTCGGAAGATCGCACCTGGATGATAAACACACTCCAGTTGGTGATGGATCTGTGATACGTCGCGGGAAAATTCCGCCGAAAGCGACAGGTTCTTCGGGTTGCGACGCGATTTCGGTCGACGCTTCCTTCCTTGCCTTGCTGTCGAGACTGCTGGAAGTTCGGCATCTGCGCACGTCTGGACGTGAGAGAGTTCCTTTATTATTGCCCGTTGGAAGCGAGGACTACTGCCGGCAAGCCTCAAAATTATATTGCGCAATTCCGCCTGAGGTAAGATAGAGATTGAGGTATAAAGACAGGACATGGATAGTGTATATTCATCATCAGAGTCGGAAATGGGTGGCAAGGCGGAAGGATATGGGGAAGGAGAATCGTATTCCCATGATTGCATTGTATGCATGCACTAGTGGATCCACACAAACGACGAGTAAGGCCACTAGGACTCTAGTCAAGAGCGAGTGCTTGCATTTTTAAGAGTGCAAAAAGCTTTTTGTCTTTTCAAATTTGAGCAATACCATTTGCAGCTGGTATTGTTCCTGAACAAATAGACACGGGGTTCAAGGTATCCCATGATGACCGTTGCCCAAATGGATTGACCCGTCGGATGAGCCAGATCACAATAAAAATTTCAGCTAGTCAAAGGACAAGGGAATTAGAATTTAGCACCAATCGGGCCTCGGCATCAGCGTCATGTGTTGTTGTCGGCGGCAACTTCCTCAACGAGCGTCCACGTTGTCCTCATAGGCTCGAAAATACTTCTGGTTTTCATTTTTGAACTTGGAGATGGGGTTGTGTACACGCAACCCTCTCAGGACAGATGAAACTCTTGGAAGAATTCGGTATGTCATTGCAATGAATTAATCATTTGTGTGAATATCACTATCAGATGGAACCGAACCTTCTATGTAAGATAAGTGCGGCAGCAAGAGACATATAAAATTTATGTAATGGGGAACGCGTTAGTTCCCAGCTGCCCCCTCCTTTGGTCTAGCTCTCTACATCTTTTTTTCAAATGGATTCTCCATTGTCTACCTCCAACCATCTTGCCGTTCTTCAATATCGCGCGAAGGTTGACGGATCGGCTTATATTTTAAAGATACCCAAGTCGAACCAGGCTCCTGATGCAGCCTCTCTGGAATGGGCGAATATAACGATTGCACAGCTTGCTGCTGATGTCAACACGGTTGCGCATTTTTTGGCGGCCGAATTGAAGGCCAAAGCTATTCCTCCTCGTTCAGTCGTCAGTCTATGGTAAAGCAGTTCTGTTATTCCTCTGGGAGTCTTGTTGATTTTTCAACAGGTTCAGCGGATTGGAGTACTCTCACCTTGTATATGTTCTCGCACTTGCTAGAGCCTCATATATTCCCCAGCCATTTAGCCATATTTTGACAAATCCAAACATGGTTTCCGAACTCATGACTAAAGCTGGATCTAAAGCGATCATTTACGACCCCTCCTTCGAATCTGTGATTGAGGCTTGCCTCTTTCCCCACATACCCACCGTACTCATCAGAAACTGTCCTCAGGTCGCGGATGACTCTACGCTACCGAACCTTGATGAGCTGTGCTCTGATGAAGGGATTTTTTGTTTTTTCCTCACATCAGGCTCCACGTCTCTTGGTCCAAAACTCGTCCCCACAAGGTGGAAGTCCATGCGCATTTTAGGCATAAAACACTCAGACGCCTGGTTGCACGGAAAGCGCTACGAAACTCAGGATGTGTTGCTTGGACGTACAAGCATCTGTCACATCCCGGCCATGATTCGTACATGTCTCCATTTGTTTTATTACGAATTCGCTGTCTGATGACTCCCCGTTTCAGAATACATCGGATGTCTATACAGCGGGTCTTGCTTCGTTCAGCCGTTGAGAATGCGGTTCTCGACGGATGAGTTAGAAAACATGGTCAATATTTGTGGATTAAACCGCTTGTCTCACTACGGCACATACCTGTCTTTTAACATCGAAGTCGCGAGGAAAGACCCCAAGATGTTGAAGCTGCTTCAGGAGATGCGTATCGTTTCCTACGATGGCGTACCGATCTCCATCGAGGATGACGACTGGTGTTTCCAGAAGGGCATACCGTTAATTGTGGGTAAATCTCTCATATGCTCCCTTTCATCTTGACTGAACAATGATTTAGAATCTTTTTGCTGCCACCGAGTGTGGTGCGTCTTTCCATCGATTTCTCGAGTTCTAACAGTTTATGAGTTCCAAGGTCTCGTGATGGCTTCCACTCTCGAGAAAGCATCCCGTTTTCTTCGTCCTTTCCCTGGAGTATCTTGCAAGTTCGATCCTTTGTTTGAGACGGTTCAGCCTGGCAATTCCACTTCGATTCAGTTACGGGAGTTTGTGTTACTTGCCGAGTCTCCGGAAATTCCACAGCCACATTTATTGTCGGCTGATGGGAATTTTCATTCTGGTGATCTCTTCGAACCTCAGCCCGACGGGACGTATATATCCCGTGGACGGGATGATGATTGGATTAAGAGTGCAGACACGGACAGATGTGACACAAAGTTGATTTTTTTTTGTTGTATTAACCAATATGTAAATGGTCCCTAAAAACATTTTCCTTCACAGGTCTATCGAAGCGAACATACGCGAGACTTGCAGCGATCTGCTCAAGGACTGTGTTGTCGTCGGAAACTGGAGACCTTCCCCTGCTCTTTTCGTTGAAGTTCTCGATCATACTGCATCGGGAGAAAGCCTCAAGGAGACGATCCTTGAAAGAATCAAGGGTTTCAATGGGCGTCGATTTTCTCACGAGAGGATTGAACACAAAGAATTGATTGCTGTCGTAGCCTCGGGGGATTTACCTCGGACCGTAAGTCTTCTTTCCTCCCTTCCATTCCTGCTGTTGACGCGTTTCTGACGGACGAAACAGTTGAAAGGCAACCTGAGGTACGCGGCTCTTTTTGTACCAGACTTCTTGTTCTAACGAGCAGATGGTAGACGCAAGGCCATCGAAGAGAAGTACTCCAAAGAACTTGATAGCATGTATACATCTGCATATGGCTCTCCTGACGACGTAACGATTTTCTCTCTCTCCCCCTTTGTTGAGTGAACCGATCGGGGGATGTTGGACTATGAAATGATTTTGTGATTGCGAGACGTTTCTATATTGTAATCCCTTGTCGAAAGGTAGCTAAACAAGCTTTGGGGTATATTGAGTTCTTTCATTCGTCAACTTGATTCCAACTCGCACATTTTTTAGAAGAATCTTGAACTACCCTCGGAAAAAATAATGAAGCATTTGACCGCGCGTTCAAGGTTCTTGCGGTGCTGCTCCTTTTTTTGGCTTATCCTACGGTAAGGCATAGTAGTCGTGCCCGAATATTTCTAAGTCTAAGTTCATTGACGTCATTATCTCTCTACCTAACCTGACAAGTGCCAAACATTCTGCACAACGTTATGTGCGTCAACTTTTACTTGCGCGATAATGTCGGCAAACCTATATATAGATCATCGAGGCAAGGGCAGGAGGGATTCCTCAAACTTCGCTCCGAAAATGGTTCAGTGAGGAACTTACGGTAATGCACAAATACTGATTGCTGCGCTGTAGTAATATAAATGGGCTCTTTATTTCAGTAGGTGAATAGTGCGATGCAAAACGCTGATAAGATTTAATACGGGAGTTCAAACATACGACGTTCAGAAATGTCGCCAAGCAAACCTTTTTAGGTATTTCCCCATCAGTTCGTGGAGACCCCGGAAAGAGTTTTGCGTCCCGAAGCGTTTCTTAAATCTAGACGATAACACAGATTCTAAATGTCATTGGCGGGTGCCGATAAATTGCCAACACCTAATATTGCCACACACGGAGATGTTGATGGTGGGCATTGGTGGCGCACTGTTTAAGAGGACGATTCAGTCTCCAAAGCAGCCCGTCAGGATCGTTTATAAAAATGTTCTAGTGCTGTAAATCCTTGTAAATCCTGTGGAAAGTTGTCCAGTACTGCTACCAAAACAAATTCTCTTGTTCGAGACAACACGACTACAAGTGGGACCTCTTGATAATCATGGGTACTCCGCAGACATTCTGTCCGACTGTCTTTGGTCTTTCTAGAAGGGATATGTGACCTTCAAATTGCGTGTCTGCGCCATCGGGCAGCTCAAAGACATAATGACGGATAAGGACTGACAATATGGCCTTGCATAAAGAAATTGGCACAACATGTCGTTGTTACTCGAGAGATGACACACCTTGAACTCCACTAATGCAAATCCTTTTCCAGGGCACGTTCTCGGTCCAACCGAAAATGCCAACAGATGTCGGTATCCCTGGATCTCACTTGCTCTTGAGACGGATATGTCGTTGTTAAGCCATCGATCAGGGAAGAATTTGTGTCCATTATCGCCCCAGAATCGTTTCGATGTGCCAATGGTTGCGGTTGGAATTCTAACCGTCGTCCCCTTGGTGATGTAAATGCAATCGATGCTATTCCCTTTGGCATCCAGGATAGGTTCGCTGAGAGGCACGATATCGTCGTCATAGGCCTGAGGAAAGGGTGTGGCTTGAGTATAGTTGTGGTTGCATGTTAGTTTGAACCTACGCATACCTCTCGGAATACCTGACCCCCTGGAGGGTGGAGACGCAAAGTTTCGCAAGTCACAGCATCAAGATATGGCAAGGAGTTCATTAACTCGTCGTAAGTGGGGTCTTGAACCGAATGGTTAGCTATTTCCGAACGCAATTTGTCTTGCACAGCAGGATTCCTAGCGAGTTCAATCAAGACCCACTGTAAGTAGGTGATGAACGTTACTAAGGTTCAAAAGGATTGAAACGAAATTTACCGTCAATGCGACTTTGATAACGGCGTGAGTTTCAGAAAGACCTCTCGTAGTGGAGACGCGTACTCACTTGCTGTTGGCTCATAGCCGGCAGTAATCATAAGGTGCTATGAAGAGTGTATTCTTTAACGACGCGAATAGAAGCTGCTCATAACAAACTCACGGTCTATACAGCAGAAGCAAACATAGTTTAGGTCAACGATAATCGAGGAACGCAAGTTGGACTTACTTGGCCCATGATCTCCTTGTGTGACATCGAGTTCTTACGTTCCGAGGCAACTAATTTATGAGAAGCCATAAATATCCCTTCAAGGCGGTGCAGATAGCGGGGACATACTGAGAGTTCCAATAATTGACCTATCCTTCGTTCCTTGCATAGTGTCGACTTCACTTTCTTTCTTAGCTCTCTCCAAAGACTTGTATGCTACACCTTTGATGCAGTCTCGCAAAACTTTTAAAGCATCGTGCGTTCTTGCTGGTGTAGGGAAAAAAGGTAGAAGGCCGTTAAGTAAGAGGACCGTGAAAGAAAGTTGGGTATCAAGAAGCGTATGCAACGGCGTGAGTATGGGGGGTTGTTTTCCTTTCAGTGTCCCAAAGTCGTGTCCGAAGACAGAGATCCCTATGGTATCCAACCTAATTTATAGATTTCATTAAAAAAATTTCAAGAAAGCGGCAATGATGCACTCACGAGACATAATTAATCCTATTGTCTATATTAGTGATTTCTCGAATGGATTTTGGAATCGAGGACGTACCATTCCTGAGCATCAATCGTAACTCTGTCGCAGTCTTGAAGCATTGTGTCCCACGCGGTTTTGAGCTGTAGTTGAGATATTAGTGGTTGGCGTGACTGTAGTATCGAACTTTGCGTACCGCGTGTGCACAGTCGTAGAAAATTGGTGTGAGTTTGCGTATTTCGGAATTGCTGAAGGCAGGAGATAAAGCCTTTCTTTGCCTTTAAACGTGTCAACGGCCACCATCCGAGCAGGGTCGTCAACCGTACCTTTTATGATCCTCGCCTTCCGCTGATAGCAAGTTGTCGCCGAACTAGACGCCCTCAGGTAAGTTAGAACTCGAAGAGATGCTACGCACGAAGTTCTCGAAGAATTCTCGAGTTACAGCTGTGTGCCTATAGGTGGTAGTTTGCAGAGAAAAGTAATGGAAAACCGCCTTGGGATCAGCAAGGACAACTTCATATGTCCCAAAAAGCGATGGTACTTCGAATGCTGGCCCATATTGTTTCTCCCATTCATCACAGAGGGGGTCAGACTCATCCATTCGGAATAGTTCTTTTGAGTATCCAAGAAGAAGGTTTTTCCTCGGGGGGCCTTTGAGTCTTGTGGCCTTGACACTCGACGCATTGTAGTACTGAAAGAATAACCAAAGGGCAAATACAACGACTGCAGCAGCTGACACAGAGGAGTGATTCACGAGCAAGGTCTGGAGAGAAATCATAACCTATCACTTGATGTCGCCCACTATATAATGAGTCGGTTCCCAGGGTTAACAAGCTCACAGCCAACTTTATTAATTTATGTCGGATTTCTATCAGTGATGTGAGCCCCATCATAAGATTTGCAGATGCAGATGCCCCATGGGAATTCCATTTTATCACGCTTTGCTTATGTAAAGGGTACCACCATATTGAAAACGTAAGGTTTGCCTTTGCCAGTGAAGGCTTTCATAGTGTGGGTATCAACTTTCAGGAACAATTGGTTTGCTCCCCAAGTAGCAAAAAAGTCATCAGATTCAGAGACTGCTAGAACTTAGGACAAAGTGATCGTGACAGGAATCGTTTTTCATAAGTTGAAAAGATTCTTTTGATCTCGAGAGTTCGTCGTACAGTGTACACGGATGCCATGGATGCCCCTTTTACGCATCTACAGCGGGTTTCAATAACCGTAGACAGAGAGGTACATCGCATCCAGCTCCAGAGAATACATTTCTTCGACTACTTTGCGTCTATTGTTTTTTTTGGTCAGTTTCGGGTTTTAAACTTGCAATGATATCAGCACATACTTGATGTTCCCTTTACCCTGATCAGTGACAAAGATAATTAGTTTGAGGGTTAGAATAGATCGACAACACAACATACAGTTCGAGGCAAGGTACTCTCAGGTACGACCGAGATCAATCTCTTGTCCGTAATTCTTTCGTGTTTGTATCGACGGTCATTGAAGTCCTTCATCCGCTTTAGTATAGTCTCTTTCAGGATTTCAGGCGTTATATCTGGCAAAATTTTTGGAATCTCGACGAAGAGGACAGGAGAAGGACGATGAGTCCCGACCACGACACAATCTTTGATGAGATCACCGGACGTCTCTCGCACTTTGGTTTCTATAGACCTGTCAAAGAAGATCGCCTATGTCCAATGATGACCAATGAGGAGGAAAATGGAGGGAGGATGACCTTGTATCACATCGATCAGCGCCCGCGTCTTTAATCCAATCGTCATCCCTTCCACGGTATAGATACGATCCATCAGCTTGTTTCTCAAAAAGGTCTCCAGTACGGAAGTTTCCATCCGCAGCCAACAAGTGCGGCTGTGGGAATTCTGGGGAATCGGGGAGCACCACGAGTTCCAGTAATCGGACAGCGTCTAGCGTGGTCGATTCTTGCATGTTGTCAAATCGACAAGATAACCCTTCTACGGGACGGATAAAACGGGCAGGTTTCCCAGGTACTGTGGTCATCATGATACCTTGAGGGTAAAGTCACCGCCTGAATTCAAAAACAGTACAAAGTGCAAACACACCACATTCAGTGTTGGCGTACATATTCTTTGAAGCCCTGGCATGAGTTAAGCTTGAACAACGAGGTACAGATATACTCACCACCAAGGGAATCCGATTCTTGAAACACCAACCGTCGTCTTCAGGCGAAATTGGAACACCATCATATGAAACAGTTTTCATCCCTTGAAGTAACTTCAAAATAATTGGGTCGGCTCTTGCGGCTTTGATATTCAAGGAAAGAAACGTTCCAAATTGCGTCAAGTGGTTTACGTTGCATGTTTTTACCATGTTTATCAACTCCTCTGTCGAGAAACGCATTTTTGAGGCTTGGACGAAGTAAGTACCCGTGTATAAACACCCGAGATACACTGTAGGTAATCCAGTTAGTTTGAGAGCAAATTACACGAATCACCTACGAATTATGGAAGGCACGTGGCAAACACATCCGCGTCCAAGAAACGCGTCCTGACTTTTTGCTCCAAGTGAATATGCCACAATGTGTTTCCTGGTTAATACCTTAAGATATTTACCCGTTGCAGGAACAAGCTTAGGGCTACCAGAGGTCGACCCAGATGTATGCAGGATGAAACAAATGTCTTCATCGCTCCAAGATAAGCAATCTACACTTGGAAGACTGTCGCCACCGACTTCTAAACAAGCCGCTATGGGCAATAAGGGTATCTTAGGGAAGGGGCAGTCCGTCATCAAGGACTCATAAATATTGTCGTATATGATCGCTTTTGATCCGGCTTTCTCCATAAGCTCGAAAACAATGCCTGAATTAGCCAAGCTTTCACAGAACATCTGGGGGATATAAGAAGCTCTTGTAAGGGCGAGAACATAGACGAGATGGTCATAGTCATATCCGGGAAACCTAGGCGATGAATTCAGACTCGACACGCATAGGATGTAAACAAATACTGACCATACGCTGACAACAGAACGAGGGGCAACACTAGGCTTCAATTGAACAGTCAGAAAAAGCGCGACCGCCTCAACATCTGCTGCTAATTTTGCAACTGTAATGTCCGACCAATCCTCAGTTGGTTCAGTGCCGCGCAACCTGGGTAGTTTGAGAATCAAGGAATTCCCATCTACGTTTGCACGATGCTGCAGAAAAGCGACGTGGTTGAACGCAGATAATTCGTCCATAATGTCTTGTGAAAGTTGGTCAACGATTTTAAGGGGTATTTAGGTTCACATTTTTGAAGGGAATTCTTATATGAAAGTGCAGTTGGCATCCAAATAATTATGTCATCATGCATGCTGTCGCGCCTAACATTTACTTAGTGTTGCCGGTAGCTTTTGGTCCTTCGTGAGCTTAAACCGATGAAGCGAGAGCTCACAGATATTTCACCTGGAAGGATGCCGCTCCCCCTCCAATTTATGGTTTCAAACAATGAATAGATGATAGCGCATCTGAGTTTAATTAATACAAACAGGGATAGGAAACAGGATGAACTTTACAGATGATTTGATATGTACTGAACAAGTGTTGTCCGAGTCAGTTCTTGGCATGCTTCACGATGTCGTCGAATATCCATAGACCGGTGACCGGTCCGTATAGAAGACACATGACATTTGGATGGGGTGTTTCTTCTTATCAGGCTGGTCACGAGCCTAGAATATCCATTCGGGAGTCGGGAAACTGGTTTTTCTGGTCACGTGTTTAGTGACTCTAAAAGTTTGATCCCGAAAAGCTATCATCAGATCTTCAACAGTTTTTGCAGTCAAGGAATGGAATCCTTGCAAGGTTTGACATTTTGCATTCCCCAGTTTTGACACGGTCATCCTAGTGTAAGCTGTCGACCGAGCTCTTGATACCCGTGGATATATTAGCGGTGTCACGAAGGACTCTACCGTGAGATTGACAGTGTAACAGATTCAAGCTGTAAATTAGACATCTGCTATTTTCGCGGCTTTAATTCACAAAGGGTGTGACCCCGGCCCGACCCGGATGAAATCACGTGAGTACAAGTTTTGCCAGCCCGTGCCCCATACAGTTCTCTCTGAATTCGAGGGGTTCTAGGAGCCTGGTCCGTATAGAGGGCATCTGGAAGTGTAATTATTTTATTATTAAATTTTATATGGAATCTCAACACCGCCTTGGCAGGATATTTCATGTGAGGAC
>QDKV01004769.1_pt1 | contig 14040 bp, 15 predicted proteins | sample 1861101 | NCBI WGS metagenome assembly QDKV01 (sample SAMN04275158, study PRJNA302643) | Fungus metagenome, whole genome shotgun sequencing project. | isolation source: fruitbody | host: Mallocybe terrigena | place: Sweden | collected 2013 | reverse complement strand
TGCGGATAGCTGGCACTTAATCAATTGTGTTTTGCGTTCGTCAAAATAACGGGTAGCGGGCGTTGCCGTTTACCGGCCCTATCCTTATATAGAAAGCCGCGGCCAAAGCTCCCAGCTCAGGCTTTAGAAAACCCTGAGCCGGGCCAAAAGCCATCTGAAGCCGGGTAAAAGGCCCGTTCCCCTTTGTGCTACTTGTAGTAGGCTTTATGCCATAGGAGTGTCTTATATCGTAACAATCATAACAACTTCTGCTTTCAAAAAATAAAAAATATGCACAGTGCCGGAAACCAATCAAACTGAGCTCATGGATTGTTGAATCAATTTAAGCTCTTGTCACTGTTATCACACTTGTCATGTGACATTGGATGGCCGTCAACCTTACTTTAGAGAAATTGCATAAGATGGGTTTGAAGTCGAGGAGTGACAGCGGGCAGCCCTCCAAAGGAGGACGAAATGGATTGACACCGCAATCGAAAACCAACAACAGACGACCCAACAAATCAACAATTACTACTCTCTCGACATTGACATGTGTGTGTCAGCTACTAATCAATAGGAACAACGCCAAAGTTCATTTGTGCATCCGATCCGAGCGTGTATGTAACGAGTCCATTTATAATGCGCAATTTTCAAAGTCTCTGAACCACCGGGTCGGGATACTTGATAGCACCTTCCACACCAGCGTTCTCCAACACAGCACCGAAAGATGGGAACGCCGCAAAGGGGTCATTAGGGGACGGAGCCGTTATCTCTTTTCTTGCAATAGGTGTGAACGACGTCCTCTTCGTGCTAGGACTCTTCAACTGCTGAATCGATCCACGAAGCTTCTCAATTCGAGCATGGGCTCGCGGAAGACCAGGTGAGAACAGGACACCGTCACCACTGGCGAACATCAGCGGGGGTTGCGATGCAGACCGAACTTCAAGGTCCATCTTTTCCTCGTAATCAACAGCCGATTCTGGGTACTCGAGTGCAGTGACCATCGGTTCATCGGCAGACTTGGGGTCTACGGTGACTGAGTTCCAAAAAGCGTTGGAGAGCTGATCGGAACCTGCAGAATCCGACTCGAGAGTCAGAGGAGCCGGTTTATGAGCACGATTTAGAGACGGAGGGTGTGATGGCGCCGAATTGACGAAGGTTCGACTAAGGGGGGACGGCACGGATGTCACTTCGGGAGTGGAATGTACGCCAACGGTCGGAATGTGTTTCTTCGTTTTGTTATCCCGAGCATCACGAGATTGTGCATGAGCCCGAAGCCTGTTAGCCTCTGAAATATCGTTTGCAGTGCGAGGCAGCTGTCTACCCCTTTCCTCAAGTTCTGTCTCCTGAGTAAAAGGGGCAGAGGGATATGGAGAACGGGGATACGATGTGACCGCTTTCTCGAGGGGCTTGATCTGTTTCTGCACAGTTGCCAATTTAGCGAAGCGATTGGCGTTGGCGGCTGTAGAACCAATTATGTCAGCAGCGGGTTTAAGCCGTGGAGAACGGGGGTCTTCAAAGTCGGTCACAACCGGGGACGGTTGATGGGCCATTGAGCGAAACACTGTTGGTGCTGCAGAAAGCCTGAATCCATCGATAGAGGGCGAATAGACGCGCTCACCCCATCCTGGCAGTGTTACAGGATTAGGAGAAATAGAAATCGGGGCGCGGTCATACGCACTGGACGAATAGGTGCCAATTGTTGCAATAAACTGAGATGGCGACGACGGGAAACGAACGTGAGGGGACGTTAACCCAGTACCCTTCTGAAAGGACGGGGACAGTATACTAGAAAAAGAGGAAGATTGCACAGGGGTTGACAATGGCAATGGACAAGGACGCTTGAGAATTGGGCGCATCATGCGAGGAGCTTGCATGGAGGCGAGAACTGGAGATGTAAGGCCATTACGGACAGTCTGAGAAGTCATTGTTTTCTATCGAACTAGAAATACTGCAATAGTGTCGAAAAGATAGAAGATTGTATGATTAAGATCGAAAAGAGTTTGTTGGCACGAGCGGCGTCTTGACCAGCAAGGACAACCGTGAGCTAAGAAAACAATTTAGAATGTCTCGGTGAATACAAAGACAAGACGTACTCGTAGGTCGTAAAGTCGTTACGGACACACACTACAAGTGGGGCGTAGAGAATTCAGAAGGTGACAAAGGCTTATATAGGGATGCTGTGCACGTGTGGCCAAGTGTTGCCATAGGGAGGTAAAACCCTGGTCCGCACACGGCGACTCGAGGCAATGCTGATGGTAGAACCCCTCACCAGGAGCCCTCAGAGCTTAAAGCTGGGAGAGATGGTTAGAGCGTCTGCGACCAGCTGCGACCCCACAATTTTTTTTTCCTTGCTGCGATCCGATTCCTTTATTCCGCCACAAGACCAAAATGAATTGGTAACTAATTCGCAAGAATGCAGTGCTGAAGTAGCGGCCGCACAAGCTTATGTTGAACACATGGCCTCTATTGTACAAGATTTTCAATACATATCAGCTGTTGCTTGCAAGCTAGCAGATCAATTTCAAAATTCTCACAGGAGCTTGAAACGGCATGCTGAGGTTTTGACCGGGTCGGCGCGCAAAGTAACCTAAAGTAACCCGGTCGCACTCGAACCGAAGTTGAGACCACAGCTCCGAGTCCCAACGAATGGCATACAAACGGGGAAGACAGCCGAATATTTTACGCGACATGCAAAACCTTTTGGTATTCTGAAGAAAGCTTATCATAACTTATAACGGAGACTAGGAAGAAAACTTATCATAACTAGTTATAACGGGGACTAGGAAAAATCCCAAGCGACAATTTCCGTGACGAGCTATGTCACAAATCAAACCTCAATAATTCGGCCGCCGTCAGCGGGGGGTTTAGACGGAAAACGCGTTGTAACAGATTGGGGCGGCGTTATAACTGGATGGCAGATAGCATATTCCCAAGTGTCATGAATTTCTCATTCAAGTGGAGCCTATTATCATGAGCGCTGGTCGAGTTTTTCTTAGAAAGTTTCTGTTCTATTTTTCTTTCGAGGTTCCCGGAAACGCTGGAACTTCCACTCCGATTTCAAGTGTATTTACCACTGGTTGTAATTTTTGGGAATCCCTGGCCGATGACGAACCATCCGATAACAACCTGGTGCCCGGGGGATTGGTAAAGCTAGCGCTTATTCTCAGGTTTGGTTGACCGAGAAAAAGGAATCACCCATATTTAAAAGCGGAGGTCTTCGGATTGAAAACGAGACACTTCTAGAGTAATTTGATGCTCTGCTGTTAATGGGATTGTCTCCAACTTGCAAATGAATCATATCTAGAGTTATCCTTGTTACATATGAAAAAAGCGAGTTCAAAGAAGTGTCAAAGGTCTGCATCTCCACTGAGAGAATTTTGTCGCCGCAGTGTACACCATGGTGATTTCCGGTGTGAATTCGTCTCCACGACTTATATGCGGCTGCACAAAATTCGAACGATGAGCTTGACTGCCATAAATGGCAATTGAAATCAACAGCTACTGAGCTTCTTATGTTCGTTGATCCTATTATTTAACCCGCAAAATTAATCCAAGATTTAGTTAACGTTTGGATCATTATGAAAGTGCTGCAGAGCATGAGATACCACACTGGCAGAACTGAACTAGTAACTAAGTCTCCTTCCAATATATCAAATCCTTTAAAAAAGTTACACCCGTGATATATAAGGACATGGAAGGTATACTAAAACAAACGAACACAAAAATAGATTCTGAGGGAAAGAGACCGAGAAAAACTTAGACTCAATAAATATTTTGTCAGCATGTACTTATAGTCCTAACACCACGATAGTTTCCTCCATCCACTACGAGGTTCGTCATCTTCCTCTTGGACATTATTCTCCCTGATAACCTTGATGAAAACACTCTCCATCGTCGCCTTCTCAACCGAATACTCTATGGAGTCGTCATGACTGGCTAGCAAATTGAAGATCTTCGAAAGTGCTTGTTCACCCAATGAAGCGACGGGAACTTCAAAACGTGTCGTGACATCATCCGCCATTCGGGATCCTGGTATTTGCGACATGATCCTTCGAGCTTTCATAACTTCTTCTTGATTGCGGCAGCTGAATTGGACCTCATAGGCTGCATAGCGGCTGGAGAGAGATTCTACAGTGCCAACAGCTATGCAGAAGTTAGATACGTGAGAAGGAAGTTAGGCAAGGTCTTACCAAGCATGCGTTTAGCCAAAATCCCGACGTTGCTTGCCAGGGCAGATGCTTCTTCCATCGAATCTATATATAAAATTTAAAAGGTAAACCAGGACCGCGACACAAGTGTACAAGAGCACTGACGAGTAGTGATGATCACTGCCTTCCCTGAAGCCGCCCTCCTCAGCGTCTGCCATAAATCCCTCTTCATCTTTGGATCGATGCCCGTTGAAAACTCATCAATCAACAAAACAGCAGGATTTCCGATGAGGGCAATTGCCAATGAGAGCTTCTTCTGGTTCCCTCCTGAAAGCTTGTTCGCTAATCGGTCTGCATAGACCGTCAATGATGTTCCCTGTAGAACTGCTTCTATACTACGATTCAATTCTGCGCCTGGTCGGATGCCTTTGAGGCGCCCATAGACAAGAAGATGTTCTCGCACTGTTAATTGAGAGTCGATGGTGGAGAATTGGGGACAGACCCCCAGATAGGAACGAGTGATACGCGGATGGCTGATGACCGAGGAGCCATTGATCATGATTTGCCCTGCGTCCGGTAGCACATCGCCACCTGAAAATGATGAGTTGAAAGTATAATCATCACGGAGGGAGGGCAGCCTTACGAATGATATTGAAGGTCGTCGTCTTGCCAGCGCCATTAGGTCCAAGTAAGGCAAATACGGTCCCTTTTGAAACTCCCAAACTTATGTCATCTAATACCTGCTTTCCACCGTATGACTTCGAGATATTCAACACCTGTAGAAGGTCACCCGATGCAGCCACAGCTCTCGCATCCGGAGTAACATCTTTCTCCGATGTTGGCGGGGCTGATCCGTTGTTAAACGATGCAGTGTTATTTCTCCTCCGGGGTACGCGTGAACCAGAGTCAACCCAGACGAGAATTGCCAGAAGGACAAACATATAGATGAAAAGATAAAGGATTGGCCCTCCAAACTTTGTGATGGAACCAAGAGACGAAGAATTGACTGCATGGGTTCCGTCACAGAGGAGAGAATAAAGATTTACGGAAATGAGACCTGCCCGCGCCTATGGATGTGAGACGTCATAACCTTGGACAAAGACAACTGGAGTGCGTTCACTTACGACACTTGTTACAGGAGCAAATATTGAAATCGAAAAGTGGGTTATCGTGAACAGCCGACTTGTTTCACTACTCGGTGCAAATGTGAGGACGATACTATACGAGACAAGATACAGCTAGTTCACAGTTTGTTAGGAGAACGACAGAAAATACGAGAAGTCTGGTCTCTTACAATGAACACCACAATCTGATATCCTGCCGCAGTTGCAAAAGCAGCTAAAGGAGAAGAGGTGAACAGTGATATACAATATGCGAATAGAGCGCCAGTTATCCCGTATTGCACAAGAATGAACCACTACATAAAATCTCAGCATGATGACCTCCAAACATAAGGTACTTCCACGTACTAAAAATCCCAGCCCTTTTAGCTGTTGGTTTGCACCGGCAGCAAAGATAACAGTGATCACAGTGGAGATAGCCAAGACGATCAAAGCATCAAACATGAGATGACCCAACCACAGTGCGATTGGGTTGGTCAATCCATTCGAGAACTGCATTGCTTGGACGGAAGATCGGCGTTCCCTGGATACGTACATAGCAAAAAAGGCTGGATACACAGCCTGTTCATACGCATACATTTAAGCACAACTACAGGAAATACAATATCTGGAACGTACCATTGCAGCCCCGAAGTAAAATGCCCATCTAGAGGGTTCGATCATCGGTTTGAACTCCATGAACGGGAATGAAGCATAGTTCGCTTCTATCAGCCTTGGGATTCTTTGACTCCCGATTGTTGAATTTAATGCCCGATTGTATAACAGATTTGTTGCCAAATTCAACGTGGAGGGTCCCAGAACGCCTGGTGGGCTTGCTTCCCATGCGACAAGCGACTCGCCGGTATTCATATCCATCGATATACCCCCATATGAGAAATTCCGGTAGTTTGTCTTGATAGTGTCGATGAAAGAGGTATTGTTGGCTATGTCGAAAACGGGAAGAGTCGTAGCAGGGTATCCTAGCGATCGAATGATACCAGGCGGGCTCTCCAATATGGAGTCTGAAGGCAGGAACAAGAAGTCATCCGTGTTACGCAAAGCAGGTAGGAACAGAGGAACAGGCGATATAGATTGAAAGCGCGTTATACAACTTGACCGATGGTTTTTGATGAAGATAAGCGGGACGCATGCGCCACAGACCGCAATGAAGAAGGTAAGAGCTGGCATCAGCCAACTTCGCCTCGCTATCAGCAGTCGCTTGTAGAAGATGGTGAAAGCTTGCTGAAGTGAGGGAATTGTTGTGCCAGTCGGGATATCACCGGGTGTTACCGACTCGGCGGGGGGTGGTGTATCCGGAGACTCGATTGTAACTTCATCGGATGCTTCATGCTGGTTTTTGCTCATCAGATCAAGGAAAATATCCTCAATCGTCGTCCCAAGGATATCATATGACTTTATTCGCTCGTGTTGAATTTCAGTGTCAAACAACTCTAAGACCTGCTGCATCATAACCGTATCTCTTGTCTTGAGGTGGTAAGACGCTTTGTATTGAGAAGACGATTCAAGATAAGCAGACGGTGTAACTTCTTTGACGCGAGTCAGTAACGCGGCCGCCACGAGCCCCCCCGCAGTCCCGGTGTCTACCGGAGCAGAAAAGGTAGCTTGAATTGAGTAACCTTCTCCCAGATCCCGTTTCAGAGCTACAGGAGACCCATTCGCGACAACTTTACCTGGGGGGGCAAGAATAGCGATTTGATTTGCTAGGAGATCTGCTTCGTCAAGGAACTAGAAATTTGACGTTGATCAATACCCCCGTGCAGAGAACATCGTGAAAGACCCACATGCGTCGTAAAAACGATGCATCGATCCTCCCGATACGACGCCAATGTTTTCCACAACGCCCTCCTACTGAGAGGATCTACACCGGATGTGCATTCATCCACAAGCAGGACTGTTTTTAAAATCAGAAAACGAACGTGTCGGGAGAGAAAGACTCCTACTGTTTGACCCGCCAACCAGTCCAATCGCTAACTGCAACTTCCTCTTTTGACCACCCGAGAGTGTGCTTGCACGATCATTTATCTTCCCTCCTAGATCGCAGTCGCGTAACAAAGCCACCAAATCTTCTTCCGTTTCGCTACGATGGGATTGCCTGTTTTCCAAACACTTTACTGCCTTCCAGACCCTCAAAGTCTGTAAACATGAAAGCTCAGGGAACAAAACGTTCTTCTGTGGCACAATTCCGAGGGTGCCGGGTGGTGCTCGTGGAGTTCCTCCAGAGAACGTTACGGTACCCGAGGTGATACCTGTAATTCCCGCGACGACCGAGAGGAGGGTTGATTTCCCGGCACTGAGAATTCCATTAAGATGGACGAACCAGAAACAGAATCCGAGGATGCACTCACCCATTTGAACCTAGCAAAACAAAAATCCCCGTCTTCGGTATATCCAGACTTAGACCCGACACAGCCGTAACGTCCTTTTTTGAGGAAAACTTTAGCTTTGAAGATTTGTAAATCTTTGTCAGGTCCCTGATCGAGATAGCAGTGTCTTCTCGCAGGGTGATATGATCATCATTCAAATCCTTAGGGCGCCAAAATCTGGACTTTCTTGGGATAGGAGCGTCATACAAGTACCTTTCCAAGACAAGAGCCAAATATGGCCACAGGAAGACATCGATCTGAGAAAACAGTCAGAGAGGAAGGATTCTGCACGCAGTATACTCCCTTACAATAGCAGCAATGAGGATGGGGAGCATGACAACACCCTTGTCCGGGTCTCCCTTCAGCAAATTAGTCCTCAGGTCTCTATTTTCGTACCCAGTTAAAGCCGTCAATGCAAACATGTAGAATGATGGTGGGAAGAGCAGTGAGAGCACGAATAATACACCACTTGGACCTGCCTTCACAACAAGCCCCATGATTGTAAACAGAATAGCGAGGAACGTTGATACGACGGCGGCCAGTTGAGGTGATTTACCAAAAGGAACTGCGATGAAAAGAGAGTAAGACGCAAGGACAAGGCCTAGGAGGATGTGGAGGACGAGAAGGAATCCAGTGTTGGTTTTGGTGAAAACATGGACACGCCAAATTAAGGTGACAATGACCCAGGCAGGAAGGTAGGTAAGGGAGATGGCGAGGTGCCATGAGCTAAGTTGGAAATGAGAATACATTAGTGTGGAAAGCATCGGAAAGTTGTCAACATACATTATTCTAGCGGAATCCGACAACCCCATTGCTTTCATGTGCTCTGTGATAAGAAGTGCTCGCTCGTTGGAGAAAGCACCCGGCAATTGGAAAGATATGCCGATGAAGGTCAAAAAACTAGAAAAAATTTTCAGTACAACACCAGAAGAATTTGCAGAAAGGACTTGCAAAGCAAATCCCACTATATTCCGTATACCCCTGTTATAGCCTTATAGCGTTTGTGAGCTGTCGGTCTTGCATGAAGACAAGAGAGGGAAAGTACTTAGTCTGATTGCCTTCAATTGGCCCTCGTTGCTCTGCTGTGTAAAAGGCCATTCCAATGGCGTCTTCTGTTCTACGTGTGTTTGAGCCTCGATGATGGCCTGGAATATAAAGTTGTCGTTCAGAACGATGGATAAGAAGTAAAAAAGGAGCGCACTTTATCTATCTCCCATTGCAAAGGCAAAATCCTTTGCTCGAAATCACTTGTATGCTTCTCTACATTGATGTATTCCAGCCCAACATCTCCGTAGATTGTGTAATTGACCAATGTCCCACTACTTCCATTCAGAGATGGAATGTCTGCAAACTCAATTGCCGCGAAACATTGCGTGAAACCCCTCCAGTTCTGCGGACATGACGCGAAGATATCAGAAGCATTGACTTCTTTTACTGCAGCACGTTGCAAGGGTGTAAATTTGGCAGTGAGTCGAGAGACAACCTCTTTTGGGGTTGGAGAGCTATTTCCATCTGTGTTATCAGCCCAGATTAGAGTAGTTTTACCGTCGAATTGACTCTGGAGAGTCTGGACAGGCACAGCTGTTCCAAGACCATACTAGAATAAAGTTGATCTTTCAGAATAAAGCGCGTCAAAGACTGTTTGCTTCTTACATTGTTGAGTCGATTAAAAATGACTGGGGCGAGAGCAAGTAGGGTGCCAAACGCAACAGGCAAGATGAAGCAACGTAAGATAGTTAGCTGAAGAATGGCGATAATTACATTGTCGGTATTCTCAAAGAGTTGTTCAACGTACGAGTGGATGTCTGGAAAGTACAATCCAATTCTTCCAGACGAGGGCTTTCAGCTGCACCCAGAATACCCCTAGCATATTTGCAGGTGAACTGGCACTTGGTAGAACTTCAAAGGACCCAAGATGTCATCATTTACTTATATGATTCCCAAAAGCGCAACAATCTGCAACAACTATGTTCAAACTGAAAAGAGTGTCATGCGGAACATCGTGATTCCAAATGTACCTTCTGCGGGGCAACTGCGGGGTGTGCTGCACAGTTGCTAAGACAAATATACAAACTGTATAGTAGAAACCTTACATCGCGTTTGGCGGTGCGAGGCTATGCAAAGCAACCATGTAGAGGTGACTTTGATAGTGAAGCAATAAGATTCTTCTGAAATGTTCAATTTGCCAAGTCTTTACAAATTGCCATAGAAAATTACTTATGTAAGCACTCCAGTAGACTTTCTCCGTCATTCTAGAATCCTGAACAAGCTTGCAATGCAGCATGCAGCAATGCAAAATTATGACAGAAGACCAGAGCTCATTTCATAATATTACAATCCTGTAGTTGGCGGTCTCCTAAAAGAAATCTAATTCAACAATAACTATTCGTATGATGCGGTTGAACGGATTGAGAAATTTACCGGTCTAAGGCTTAAGAAGATTGTGTACACTGTAGCTAGGATCATGGTCGAAACGTTGACCTTGAAAGACCCTGGAGTTTAGATAAAACGAAAATTTACAACCAATTTCACATAGCTATGAATGCATTTTGTAATCAACAAATGGTATCTATTCTACTCCATCATATCGAACGGGGTATACGACTTCAAACTAAAATTTGGTGTAACAGGTTGAACAGAGAGCATAACCTAATAAACTCTGTGCTGAATATGTTCGTCTCGTCTTTGTTGAGTTTTCGTCACTCTTTTTTTTTCCAACAGTTGGTAATCGATCGTTAGTTGCAGTTTTCGTTTCATTTTGGGGTACAGATTAGGTTCGTGAAGGGCGTGACTGGAGATAGGGTATCACTGATAAGATGAGTGTAGATCTATGGAACAGGCGAGTGAGGGCACACAGCCGAATTTGCGGGTATGCAGGCACATGCCAAGATGCAAAGGTTTAATTTTCCCAGACAAACCAAAGAGAACAACGTGTCCCGATGGTGTCCGCTGATCATACCCTCCTCCCAAGCCCGCAGAGCGCAAGGGCAGCTTTGAACATCGCATCGTCATCGACGCCTTTGGGCAGAGCTGCCTCTCCCGCCGCGGCAGCAGCAGCGGCCGAAGTTAAAGACATAATCCCACTTCCCTCTCGTGACGCAGAGGATGAAGCGGGAGATGTTGTCCAGCGTACATCTCCCTTTCCCCAGGTACTGGGTGGAGTAATTGCCTCGTGATCTTCTTCCGAGTCCGTGCCATCGACATCCATATGGTCCGTTCTCGAGGTCGAAGCACTACTCGTTGACCTTTCTCCGCGTAGCGTCATTGAAGAAGACGAGCGGGAGAGCCTTTTGGAAGACGGCTGGCGGGAAGAGAATTGTCGTACAAAGGCGGAGCCGGCACCACAGAGGGCTTGGGTCGGGCAGCAACCGGCCATATGATGGTCATGAACGGCAATTGCTTCCGCGGAGGCAGAATGATAACTCCTATTTCCGGCAATATCATGATTGACACCGCTTCCCGTATTCGGCTCCTTATCAGCCAACCGGGCGGCCGCACAAGCCCATTCGAGCGTCCGTCTCGTTTTGGCGTTCTTCCCGAAATCAATGAAATCACGAGATGGGCTAATTGGCGGCGCGAGAGGGGAGGAAGGCATGCTGTCATAAATTTGTCCAGAGTGGGTGGTAATTCTTCGAGAGGGAGTACGTGGAGGTGCGTTCTGGAGCTCGGTGCGTGAGGCGACGCGATCGAGTGACGGACGTGAAGATGATGAAGAGGTAGACGACGCCACTGAACTGGCCTGATGTTGGTGATACTGGTAATATTGGTGGGTGTGATTATGGATCGAGTAAACACCAGTTGTACACCTGCCACTTGAGATGTGCGTGTCGTTGTGCAGGCTGAAGGTGTGAATTGTGCTCGTGATGTTGGGCTGTACGTTCGCTTCATTAAACGTGTTGGCCTGGCCGTTATTTGAAGCAGCTGTTTTGCGCTCTGTCTGACGCTTATTCTGGAACCAAATAGTGACAGACTTTATTTCCCTGCAAAGGCAAAACAAAACGCGTCAGTGTTAAGAACTCCCATTATTATTCGCGTGTCGCGTGTACACATAAATAATAATACATGACCGCGCTATGAAGAAGCACGGTTAAAAATTTCAAGACTCACATTCCGCCTGCCTTAGCAACCGCTTCGCGTTCCTCTCGGGATGGGTGGGAATTTTGGTGGAAGAGATTCTCGAGCATGGTCAGCTGGACGTTGGTGAATCGCTTCCTCGTGCGACGGGAAGAGTTAATAATGGTGACGGCAGGAGGTGCAGGCAAGGACGCGTCGTCCTCTGAAGTAGAGGAGAAACTCATGGCCGAACTAGTGCGAGAGATAGCGGCTGAAGTAGGTGTAGGTGTAGGGATAGGGTTCATGTTAGAGTAAGGGAGAAGGACGACAATTTATTTATTCTAATAAGAACGTTTGAGAGTATTTATGCACACCAAGTTCCAACCAAACGAAAATTAACCACGCGGTCTTCTCTAAACGCGCTTGTTGTCACGTGCAATCACATCACTTTTCGCGCGTTCATTACACTTGTGGCATCAGGGTCATAACAGGTGTCGTGTCTTTGTTCATTTTTTGGAATTCGCGCACATCGCACCTGGGCAGTCGATAGGCGCCCATTCTCTCCAGGGACGACCGTCAACCTCCGACGTCGATCATGGAGCCGCTCACTGGGTTCGATCTCTGTTCCGCTAGCTCTAATTCTGCGCCCTCCGGGAGTCCCGGTTCGGCAAGGGTTTTGCAATTTAGTTTCATCAATTTACGGCATTTTGTTCCCTTTTGTACTTGCCGAATTGACGGTATTAATTAAAAACAACAGTACAGAAATTAGAACGCCCAAATTATGTGATATTTGAGTACGCATGTTATCAATCTTCCCTTCCAGTCTTTTGTTAAGATGCTGACCGCAGCCTGTCCGAGTCGTTAATAAGTGCCCACCTCCCCGAGGAAGCGAAACCGAACTGTCTGTTCCGTAGAGCTCATTAAAATTTTAAGGTTGTTGGTGTACACCGTGTATCGGATGGAACGGACTCCAGAGATTGGAAGTGTTGCCGTGAATTCAAACGGACATCGGGATATTTGGCTAATGAACAAAATTCAAAGATAACGAATTACTGAAAATTGGGACGACGGATAAAAATCGAGTACTTTATGTAACTGGTCTTAGTGATGTGGTCAAGGTGATACATAATATAGAATTTTCGAGAAACAGCCGGTATTTCTAGAACTTTATAAGTACTAATACTAAGGCTTAACGTTTTCCATAATAATATGTTGTCAGACAATCCGACTGCACAAATAGTTTTGGGAGCGCAATCTCATTGCACGACACAGCGCAAATGTCAGGATCACATCCACTTATCCGGATGCACTTACGTTTATTATAGGTCGGTGGTGTTCATATTGTAAAAAAGATCCCTGAGGAAATAAAATCAGGTCCAATATATAGTCTCACATTAATATCCATCGTCTCGTCTGCTTGATCAAGTTGAGGTGCCTCCTACACCGCTGTATGGTTGACTTGTGTGTTTCCTGGCCCAACTCGTGGTACTTCTCCTATGCTGCTAATGCATCCTGATAGTCTCCCCTACATACCCAAGATGCTCCAGATCCCAAACAACCGCAATAATTCTTCTCCTCTCCTGATCAACTAAAAGCTTATGGATCCATAGGTTGTGTTGATATATGAACAGATGGCTTTGTGGTCGAAGTGTTCCATGATACTCCCGTGCTTCTGCACGTCATGAAGATAGATTTGCTTTGAATAGCATCGACTGCGCTGATGAGCTTAATTTCGATTGCGAAGCATGCTGAATACTGACCAGCACGTTTGAGATATAAGCCAAGTTGAAAATCTCCGGTACCAAAGACAGGTGACGAATAAAGGAGAGTTCGATGGGATGGCATTCAACAATGACGATTCGATCAACAGTTTGCTTGTCAAGATAGCAAACTTGTATCCGTCAAACCTGTTATGTGTGCCACCGAGGGCGGATAACGCTTCTGCAATGTACTGATCTTTCCCAGACAATTTAGAGAACTCCAAGGTATCTTGAGCAACTTATGCCCTGGCCTTCAGCTAATTATTTAGCTTACTACCAAGTTGGGCATCGGTGTTTGCATTGTAAGTGGGTTTTCAACGACGTTTCAGTATGTTGACCGAGAATCGTAGCCTACAGTACTGTCGTAGTAGTCGGAAGAGTAATTGTTGAATTCGAAATTGAACGGGAGGATGGCCAGATGAGGATTCATTTCGGAAAGGTAATAGGTCTCAAGAAGTAATAATAGTGTATAGAAAACATATGTCAGCTGGAATCACAATGTTTGAGCATTAAACTACTTTTGATTCCCAGCGAAAAATTCCACCCTAGGGGGAGAAACAGGGCCATGAAGGACATCGTCATGTTCAACCCAGTGGTAACAATCATCACCCCC
>QDKV01004770.1_pt1 | contig 14048 bp, 21 predicted proteins | sample 1861101 | NCBI WGS metagenome assembly QDKV01 (sample SAMN04275158, study PRJNA302643) | Fungus metagenome, whole genome shotgun sequencing project. | isolation source: fruitbody | host: Mallocybe terrigena | place: Sweden | collected 2013 | reverse complement strand
AAACTGGCCTTCTGGATCTAACACTATTGCATGTCAGTTGGCATGTTTTGAACGCTTCAGACAGCCACTACAGGTGAAGTACATCCAACAGACGTAGATAAAACAGTGCAGTACTTTACTGTGTCCCACTGGTTCCAATCAGAACTGACCAGAACCAAGTGGTTCCAAGTAGTTCTGATCAGAATCCAAGTGGTTCCAAGCAGTTCTGATCAGAATCTGTTTGGAACTACTTGGATTCTAATTTATTCTAATCAAAGCTGCTCAGAATCTTATTAGAATGGAAGGAAACTATTCAAATAGTAATCATATCATTTTTAATAATTTTCAATAAATTTTATTTGATTTTAATTATATTATTCACCTAAATAGGTAATATTACCACACAAAAAGATAGTATCTAAAAAGGGAATATAAGAAAATGACAAGGAAAAAGAAAAGTGAAAAGAGGGGGGAAAGAAAGGAAGAAGAGAGGGAAGGGAGGAAAGGAAAGAAGAGAGTGGTAGAGAGGTGAAGAAATGGGGTGGGTTTGTTCAATGGGAGAGAATAATGACGAGACATGAATAATGTGCCCAAATAGGTGCGTTCATCGTGTCTCATTACAGGAAAGGACAGATACCTAAAATGTGCCCACAAATGGCCGCGTTTTTGGTTTTCAAATGAAGGGGGAGGGGAAGGGTGAAAATTCGAGAAACGGGCATGTTTCTCATGTTGTGGAAGGGAAAGTGGGTGAACACGAAAAACACACCCATAAGGGCACATTTTTTGTGTTTGAAGGAAGAGGGAAGGGTGACAAATACAAGAAACATGCTCAAACAGGTGTGTTTCTCGTGTTGTGGAAGGGAAAGTGGGCGAACACGAAAAACACACCCATAAGGGCGCATTTCTCATGTTCGAAGAAAGGGGAATGTGGAGAGGGGAGGGAAATGGTGTTGTGGGAGGGAGAGTGGGTGAACATGAAAAACACGCTCATAGAGCATGTTTTTCATGTTTGAAGGAAGAGGAAGGTGGACCAGTGAGTAGTGTTGCCGCAGCTCCGCTAATAGCCAGCTATAAGCCGGAAGCTGGTCACGTGGTGGACTGTTGTGGTTGTGGTTGTTCATGGGAAAAAGCTGGCTGATGTAGCTGCGACTTCAACTTTAGCCGCAACCTGAAGTCGACTCGAGCCAAGTTATGGGTGATGTTAAAACCCCAAAATGTGCAACCGTTCCACTTCCACGGTCCACCCCGATCAAGACTACCACTCCTACAACATGTCCTTTCACTACCAATCAGAAATTCCGCATTCCATCATGCACTGCGATGGCCGAAGAAATTGCAAATTTTATTGTTGGGCCAATGCCTGCACAAGAATTTTTAGATGATTTCTTTCCCACTAAGAAACTTCGAGGTCTTTCTCAAGTCCCTTTGTTTGAGCCTGGCTGTTATGATGCCACTTTGAGGGCCGAGTACGAAGTAGATGCGTACAAACCGTTTGTGAGTCTTCAGGAAACCTCCGTTGACCTATTTTAATGCTATTCCAATTGTGGTTAAGATCACGGCGACGAAGCAGTTCCTTCCTGGCCTCCGCATTGTCGATACATCTTCACACCCCGATTGTAATCCTAGGTCAACTTTACCATTCCTCATCAAACCCGATGTATCTCTGTACCCTGGCAGCACCAACGAGGTGAAGACAAACTCTTCGATTTCAGAAATCTTTACCGAATTCAAGTGGCATCCTAAAGACAACCCTTTCTGTGATGTGTATGATGTTGGCTCCTCCGAGTCTTTCCTGCGTGGCACACAGGCGGGCAAAGACACCTTAGGCCAAATTACTTCTTACGCTGCAGCCCAACTTGGCGCCCAATTTCGAACACACATATATTCTGTTTTTATTTTGCGGAACACGGCGAGGATTCTCCGATGGGACAGGTCGGGTACTATCATTACGGAAGCCATAAAATACAACGAAGATTGCTTTCTTGTTGAATTTTTCCGTCGTTACTCGAAGGCGTCGCCTGCAATACGTGGCATCGATGTATCAGTATCTCTCCCAACTACCCTCCAAGCGAAATTAGCCAGAAAGGCCTTACAGCTGGATTCTAGCATCCCGCTTGTCAAACTCTCAATACCGTTGGATATAGGCAACGCTCAACATTACTTCGTCGTGCCTACTCCTTCAGCAACACTATACACGCCCCCGGGTCGCGCTACACGTGGCTTCAAGGCCTATGACATTTCACATCGAAATGTTGTTTTTTTGAAGGATTCTTGGAGAATAGCCTTGCCTGATATCCACAGGGAGGGGTCGATATACAAGATATTGAATGACACTGAAGTTCCCAACGTTCCCCGGTGCATCGCGTCGGGAGATATTAAGCTTGATTACCATGCTACCCAGACCAATCTTTATGCTGAAAAGTCATGGGCGTGTCGCTTAGGTGCGAGGTTGATTCCTCATCAACATTGCCGCCTCGTCCTGGATGTTGTTGGGCGTGTCCTTCATGAATATTCTTCTTCGTATGAAATGGTTTCTGCTGTGCGGAATGCTCTTATTGGTGAGTGGTATAAGCCAGCTAGATCCCGCTAACCTGTGTTGTTCCGCTTAGCCCACAAAGGTGCATATGATGCCGGTATTTTACACCGTGACATCAGCGTGGGGAATATCATTATTGATTCCAATGGCAAAGGATGGCTCATTGACTGGGATTTGTCGAAGCCATTGTCTGCTTCTTGTGAAATCCCCAGAAATGCAACGCATACTGTGCGCTTTGATATTCTACCTTCCATTCCTATAAAGTTAACTGATAATTACTCTTTAGGGAACATGGCAATTCATGTCTTCCGCCCTAATCTGTAACGAGACGCCACATGTTCACGACTTCAAGGACGATCTCGAATCATCGGTATACGTGTTGTTATGGGTGGCCTTAATGTATTCAGAGCCTTCCGACAGACACCTGACTGCTGCGTTTCTGATGAACGTCCTTGATCCTCAGCCTAGTGGAACGACAGGTGGCTCCAGCAAGGCGGATTTCCTGCAAGCACGGACATTTCTAAAGCAAATTCAATTTCCTGGTCGACCTGAGCTCCACCATTTAATTGATCAGCTGGCTCAACTATTTGCTGTTCGTTACGAAACAGAGCCGGATTCCGCAGAAAAGCTTGTAGCCGACAAATGCCGATTGTATGCGGAAAAATCTCAGGAACCATTCATTTTGCAAATGTTCAACACCAATCCTCTTTACACTTATGGTCAGCGGATGTCAAAATTGGAAGACCATGTGGCAACAATCACCCTTTTCGATAACGCCCTTGCTGAGCGTTCACGGTGGCCAGACTGTGACACTGGAGTGAAGCAAACTTACCTCCCCAGGCCACCAGCTCAGGCAGTGATTAAGACCGACTGGCACACAACTGCGGACGGACTTTTGAAAAAGACATAGGGAAAACTGAGGTACATGTTTTATTGTTCCTCTCGCTTAGAATTGACGGCTCACATAGTATTAGGTGATGGAGCCTTGCGCCGCACGGTCGTGGACCTTTCAATTGTTCACCATTGAGGACTATTTCTAGTTGCCATGATTCCCAGCACCTCACTTCATTTGAGTTGTTATTCCTTTCAGATCTCGGTTGTGTTGAAGCCAGTGTGTTCCTGTATTTATATAAATAGTATAAATACAAATTTATATGTAATATTGTGTGAATATGTCGTCTCCGGTCAACGTCCAAACCCAGAGGCCTGATGACTCTGAGCTAGAGAACATTCCTCACAGTGATGACTGCCTGCCAGTCCAACGTGCGTATTCAACATTGTTCAGATTATCAACCCTGATCCCAAGCCTCCCACAGTTTCAACAGTAGCTGTGGACGTCATGGTCCCGCCTTACTTTGACTGCCCACGATAAACTCACCACTGTGTTTCAAGTCTCCTATATTTCCGTCTTGTTTCCCTTTGTTCCGCAGTACTTCTCATCTGGCCGTTACCAATTTGGCTGGCCTTATCTATTGGTCAATTGAGCCAGAGTCCAGGTACTATTTGTGTCGATATCATATATAAAAGCTTGTGTATTGCATTCACCGCCTGTCGTATGAATATGGCACAACCCTCTGCGCGTGCGCTGCGACAATCGACACGCCCGACGACTCGGAGTCCTTTGATCTAGGAAATGTTTCTGGCAGTGACGATGACGATCCAGGGCTGCCAGTCCAACGTGCGCGTCACAACCGCACTGGGGACGAACCCACCATTGCTCAGATTATCAACAACCCCGATCCCAAGCCTCCCAAACTTTCAATGGCAGCCGACGTTCATTATTACTTTGAGACAATTGGCACACAACAGGTTTGCAAGGAGTGCGTGTACGTATTCCTGCTCGACTCTTTTGATTTTTTTTTCTGACAGAGCTAACAGAAAGCTACGAGACGCTGATCCTGCCAACTGGATACCCAAAAAGTATCAGTATTCAGAGAAAACTTTGAATCCAAACTTTCGGGTTCATATCGAGAATTTTCATTTGGCGCAATTTAAGCTGTTAGCGAAGGAGAGGAACTGGAAGGTTCAGTTGAAGGGACTTAAGTCGCAATCTCAATCACAAGCCGCCAGCGAGGCCTCTATGCCTGTTGGACAACCTGAAAAATTTGACGAGTCGACCTTTCAACGGTACCTGTCAAATTTTATCATCGTAGATGACCAGGTATGTCCTCGTCTAATGTTAGTTGCTATGCTCACATTTTACGTAGTCTATCAACGTTGTGGATTGTTCTGAATTTAGGAAACTCCTTCTCCTCTTACGAAGTGACGCAAATATTCCTCATCGAACTAAGATGCGTGAACTTATCATTGATGCCTGGAGACAACACTTTCAGATCCTGAAGTCCGAACTCGCGGTATGTCTACCGCCTTCCTTCAAAGAGTTTAAACTTATGAAACTTTTATTCAGGCTGCTGTTGGGCAGATTTCTTTCACGATGGATATCTGGTCTGATGACAATCTCCGACCGTACATGGCAATGACAGCCCACTGGATTGCAATGATCAGAGGCACGACATCTAGTGTCCGGTCCGGGTCACCCGGGGTGATGTCAGGTACCGGGTTCGGGTAGTAACCGGGGCCGGGACGGGGCGCATCATTTTCACCCGGCACCCGCCCGGCACACCCGACACACCAGGCCCACAGCTGAGTTTCACAAACTGTACAGTACACAACAAAGGTGCATATATATGTAACAAGACACACAAGAAAAAAACAATCTCCTTTTACTATGTCCAACCGCAAGCGTCATCGAGCTGCCTCACCGTCTTTGTCCACAATGTCTCTGTCTTCCCTCTCTGACACTGCTATCAAAGCAGGTCGTAAGGCTAAACAGACTGCAATGAAAACGGTGAAATCTTTCACAGCGCTCCTCAAAAGGCCACGCAAATCTCAGGTTATACCTCAGAGCGAAGGTGAGTCATCCCTTTATAAAATGTCACAGGAATTTACCTGTTACTTTTTCATAGCCGACACTGAGGCTGAAAACATCAACGACGACGGAGCGTCTATTGCCCCTAGTTCATCCATGATGGATATAGACCCATCGTCGACTCGAGCATCCTCTGAGATCAATCTCAATGAGTCCATCTACGTCTCAGATGATGACAGCGACAGCACCGAAGCCAAGATCATCAAAGACGCCGAAAAAAAAATCAGTATGTTATTGAATACTCATCAGTTACATAAATACTTATACCTTCTATCAGCCGACAATCTAAAAAGGAAGATTTGGCGTTCTGTCGTGTATGCCTTCTATAAGGAGCGGCCCAAGGTAGTCCGAAAAGATAACAGAAAAGGAATTCGGACGACATACCTTGAATTCTGCTGCATCAAATGCTCAAAACCCTACTTACGAGGAACCGGTACCGACAGTGGCTCAACTGGGGTGATGCGCGAGCACATCCCTCTCTGTTGGGGTGAAGACGTATGGAACGATGCCAAGAATCTTGAGCTGGAACCAGCGAAAGACGTTATCAAGAAGTTCAAGACAATGAAAAACGTGAAGCTTACAGAAATGTTGAAAAGGGTCCCTGGGTCGAAGGAAACCTATTCACTCTTACCTCCCTCACGAGAAGAAATCCGGTATAGTATCATCTGCCAACTTTATCCCTCTGCTAATATCGTTGCTAGCGTAACCATCGCGCGCTGGGTATCCGAGTCAATGCGTCCATTTCTCATCGTGAAGGACCGAGCCCTTCGTTGGCTCTGCAAGACTGGACGGCCGCACTTCTATCTCCCAGATGAAACTACCGTGGCTAAAGACGTGAAATTTCTTTACAGTTGGTCAGAGTGTCGATTAGCGGAAGAATTACAGGTAAAGCTTTTATTTCTCACCTTGATGGATACTGATGTGCTTCTGATAGAAATACCCTGGCCAGCTGGCCTACCAGCTGGACTGTTGGACATCGCCGAATCACCGAGCATTCATGAATGTCTTGGTTTCTTGGATTCGACATGACGAGCCGGTGACGACCATACTCGACTTCATCGAGCTGCCCAAGTCCCATTCTGGACGGAATATGGCTGAGGCATTGGTTGCCACCCTCGATCGCTACGGAATTGCACACAAAGTGAGTTATTTTTTAAAAAGACGAACGAAGCTTACTTTACATACCTAGACGGGCAGCGTTACAGCTGATAACGCCACCAATAACGACACCTTGATGGACACACTTGAAATTTTGCTGAAGGAACATGGATTCCGGGGTCGTGCTCGACGAGTGCGTTGCTTTGCGCATACGCTGAATCTGACAGCAAAGGCAACACTCCGTCAGTTCGAGAAGAAAAAGAAAAGAAAAGCGGACGACGACACCTTGGGTACACCCGACTTCGACAATCTTCCCTTGCTTGAACCGATCGACGACGACAGCGATAGTGATGATGATATGGACATGCAGGATCTTGAAGATCTCCCAGAGTTGTTGGAGGAAGACGACGATGATGGAAAGGAAAGCAAAGATGAAGAAGAGATTGTCAATGTTTTTGAGAGGTTGACGGTGGAGGAACAGGAACATTGGAGGGAGCAGGTCAAACCGTTGCGCTCAGCATTGTACAAGGCAAGTCGTTGATAAGTTTTCGTGTGTTTGTGACTCACGTGTTTGTACAGACACGTCGAATTGCTTTCAAAGTCATCAATTCCCCTACACTACTCCTTCCGCAATGGCACGCTCTGCTTGAACGTGAAGCGCTGGTCAAATTTCATGGGCGCTCCATTCCTCGTGATGTCTTGACTCGCTGGAATTCGATGTTCAACCATTTGGCGACCTTCGTGGAACTGGAAGACTACATTGACACTTTCACAGGCATTCGGGAACATGGTCTCCGGCAGTTCGAATTAACGAAGGAAGAGTGGGGGTGTGTTAAACAATTGGTCAAGGTGCTTCAGGTGAGTTCCTTGTTATATTTCATATACACTGAGTTAACTTTCTTTAGATCTTAAAGGAGGGCACCGAATTCTTTTCGACATCGACGCCCCCCGTCTCTTTGGTCATTCCTGCCATGGATGCAATCGACCATGCCTTTACTACAGCCTCCATGGATGGTGATCAGTTTTCACTCCCCATCAAGATCGCACTCGATCTCGGCAAACGCATTATGAACAAGTATTACAATCTTACCGATGAATCTGAGATTTACCGTGTTTCGATTGGTACGTTATCTGTGTTATCGGTTCGTATTTGCCTAACCCTTGTTATAGTTCTGCACCCAGGCCTCAAGCTGCAGTACTTCAAGGACAACAAGTGGCCACAACAGTGGCAAGACGATGCCATCACGATTACTCGAAGGATATTCGATGACGAGTACCCTAGCTCGATCCCAGATACTATATCTGGCTCTTCTGTTGTTAACGCATTGGACACCTCGCAGAGCGATAAGGTGAGTTAGACTAGTATTCACGTTCGTACTTCTAATGATATCCTGTGTAGATTAATACCTTCCATTCGGCGATGCGTGCCCAAATGGCAATCGCTCATTCTTTTCAGGCCAACGGACAACATGACGAGTTGACAGAGTGGTTGAGCCAACCACTTGTGCCAACTGAAGACCCACTTCATTGGTGGCTGGCAAATCGAAAACTGTACCCGCGTCTTTCCCGATTGGCCATTGATATCCATATGGTTCCTGGTACGCTCTTAGATATTGTCTTCTTTGGGTTCTACTGATAATTATTCAGCAACGGCCATCGACGTCAAGCGGTCCTTTAGCCGTGGGCGGATTCTTATTAACCACCTGCGCAATCGTCTCCGATCGTCTTCTATTTGTGCGTTAATGTGTTTTGGGGACTGGAGCCGTGTTCAATTGTCCTCGGATGCAGAGATGGCTGCTGCTCTTTGTGCCAATGCTGCTGGTGACAACAAAAAAGGTAAAGCAAAGGAGGTAAAGGATGGGTGAAGGTTTGCATGTATATTTCTTCCTGTACCTCTGGTAGGATAGGTAATTGTTAAATGAATGTACATGTCCGTTTTCTACGAAACCCGGCCCCAGCACCCGACCCCGTTGCAAACCTGACACCGGTATAGCCGGTACGGGTTGTTGGTGGGTATCGGGTCGGGGTTTGATTTCTCCACCCGACCCCGAACCAAACCGGACACTAACGACATCCTTGCAACTTAAGACGGCACTTATGGCGTTTCACCGACTACGTGGAAATCATGATGGTGAAACCCTCGCTACCGCAGTGTTGCAGCTCCTTGATAGGGCTGGAATCACTATTAAAGTATGTGATGTTTCTAGCAAGTGCGACGAGTCTGACATATTTTTCAAGATTGGTCATTTCACTTTAGATAACGCAGCAAATAACAAAACCATGATGGAGTCGCTTGCAAGAAAGCTCGAAGCTCGCGAGATTTCTTTTGATGCTGTTGATCGCCAAATCATGTGTTTCGCCCATGTCATCGATCTGGCTTCTGGACGTGTGATACGTGGCATTGAAGGCGATAACGCTGGTTCAGAAACGAGTAACCCCATCGGACTCAGGCGCACAGTAGTGCGAAGCATTCGGGCATCGGGTTTACGTCGTGATTCCTTTGACGATGTTGTTACAAATGGCAACGCCAAACAGTGGTTCAAGACCGGAACCCCTCCTCAGGTCGTCAAAATTCAGCCCTTGCAGCTTTTACGACAAGTGCGCACATGATGGGACTCGGTGTACTACATGGTTAACAGACTCCGTGAGATGCGCCCAGTCAGTTAATTTTTCCTCCTAATTTCTCATCACTAATTAATTTAACAGGCCGTTGACCACTTCCTTGCACTTCCGGAACACAAAGAACTTGAGGGGTTCAAAATTTCAGCTCGCAATTGGGGGATGATGCAAGATGTGGAGTTTATTTTAAGTGTAAGTCACCCGGTCAGCTTTAGCGATGGTATATACTTAATTCAACGACAGTATCCACATAGAGTACAGCAGATTATGTCAGGCAAGCAGACACCAATCTTGGCTGGCGCCATTCCAGCATTCGAAATGTTCATGTCGGGTTGGGAGAAAGCCGGCGAGGATCACCCCCATTTAACACACCTTATCCAACCTGGGTTAGATTGGGCCTCCATGTATTATGGTCGGATGGATCGCACAAAGGCGTACATTATTGCGATGTGTAAGTGGGGTGGATTCTTTGAGCCAATTTCGATTAATGATGCACAGTTATAAACCCTGTGATACGCATGTCCTGGATCCAGAAAAATTGGGACAGGGAGTATATCGCTCTTGCTGAGACGAAGATTTACCAAACGGTCAGTTGATTTGTACTTTGGTTGAAATATCTCACTTATTCCACAAGATGCTTGAATATCGCGAGAGGGCTGGAGCAGAAGGACAGTCAGCACCAACCACCGCAGCAGGCCCAGGAGTCGGAACTGGGGCGACGAACAGGAGTACCAGGTCTATGTCACAGCCCCACTCTCTGCAAAACACACCGATATTCTCAAATTTTGGGAGGTAAGCAACATTACTAATTGTGCATCAGGTACCGACAGGTTCTGTAGGTCACCGGCAATACGTTCCCCACCATTTTGGCAATGGCCATGGATTACCTACCCATTCAAGCGTCTGCTGTCCCTTGCGAACGTGTCTTTTCCTCGAGTGCCGAAACCAATACAAAGCGGAGGAATCATATCCACCCTGACTTGATGGAAGCGCTCCAGATGCAGAAGTTCTTGTTGAAGAAGGAACACCTCAATTTTATGGATGCTTGGACTACCACTGAGAAGGAGATGCTTGAGGATGACCCAGACTATGACCTCCTCCAGACACTGTTGGAGGGAGATCCTCAAGATAAACTAGACTTCATTATTCAATCTATGGACCACAATGACACCTAACTCCCGTACCTACACCAAATATTATGATTTTTCTGCTGTGCATCGTGTGAAAGTGATACGACTGTGACAGAGATGCACGTTTTCCCCTCAACAACTCCTACCAGACGAGATGCTCTTAGACTCAGAGAATGGCAAGAGGAAGCAGGTTTATCTCGTCAATCAAATGCAAATTAATATTGCGGTCTTGGCAACACGTACGTAAGTGGCCTCCTTATAGCTGTGCCGGCTCTAATCTTTTTTTCTCAAGTTGTTTCGGTGTGTGGAAAAACGATGGTGTGGAGATCATCGCCAATGAACCAGGTAACTGCGCAACTCCATCATATGTCTCGTTCTCCGACAACGAGCGGCGAAGAATCAGATCGCAATGAACTTTTTAAATATGTATGTCATTTACTGTTATCCTTTTGTCTGGTCATTGCTTATAGTCTCATCTAGCACGACAATGCCAAAGTTCCCGATATCAAACACTTTCCTTCGACAAGGCTGGTAAATCTTACGTTCACATAAAATATTCCGGTGAGGACAAGGAATTTGTACGGTTCCCGCCCAAACTTTGATCGAAATCAATGCTCTTTATGAGGGCGTTGATTTCTACACCTTGCTTACTCGTGCCTGCTTCGAAGAACTTGCCAAGACCTCTTCCACAGCACACTCGAAGAGTCGAACTGGTCCTCCAGGATTCTAGGGCGTTCACAAAACTTTCTTCTCAGTGGTTCTACTCGCATTCCCCGTGTCGTCAAGTTGGTATCCGCTGTCCCATGCGAACGTGCACATTGGCAACAGCAGACCTCTCTTCCAGTCCAGTAAGTTACAGTGGGGTCCAAGAGCTCGACAGCGATGGTCGCCTTCGGGAGGTCATTGAGGATGCCCCTCCTCCACCTCCAACAATCTCACCGTCGACCACTCATAACGCTGCCTATTCTGCCTCATTCCAATCCCCCATTTACAGCCCACCCATTTGCACAAGAGCAAGAGCTGCCGCAGAGGCTCAGGCTCTGTCAGCAAGCTCCCCTTCTGTCCTTACAGCGCCTGCCCCCAAAAAGAGAAAACGGGATCTCTATGACAAGGTCCGTGCGCCTACAGCAAAGAAGCCTGCTGCCAGCAGCCAACAATCTCATACCGTCGTTGGTCCTAGTTCAACTGACAGTCGGAGTGGTCCAGCCCCCGAAGATGTAGGTTTGTTTCATGCTTTGAGTGTACCTTATTTTACTCTTTCCTTTCACATCGAAATAGAGTGCCCTGCGATGACAAAGAGGGCCATTATATTATCGTGCCTGATGATATGATTCACTCTCTCTGTACGAGTTGTCTTTCCTCTCCTGTTTCTTCTCTAACATGACGTTTGTCAGATCAAACAGTCTGATTGTTGGGTCAGGGTACTTTCTGCAAGCTATCGATACACACGAAAATAAACGGTTGCTATCAAGATTATCCGAGCTATCCAAAAGTATCGTGATGCCAGCAGAATTGAAGTACGGGTACTTCAAAAACTCAAGGAGTGGGATCCAATGAATCGAAAGTAAGTCACCGGTATTGTCGGGTTATTACTCCTACTCACCCAACAATTATTCAGCAATTGTATCCACCTCCTTAGCTGGTTCGATCACAGGAACCATATCTGTCTGGTTTCTGAGCTGCTGGGTATGTGCGTGCACAACTTCCTCAGGGAGAACGACTTTGCACCTTTCCCTCGTCATCACATCCAAAAATTTGCCTGTCAGCTCCTGGGAATTGTAGCGTGTAAGCTTGATATTTCCAAATTCCTAACACTGGTCTCATGTATCATATTCAGTTCTACACGACCTCAAGCTTATTCACACCGACCTCAAGCCAGAGAACATTCTACTGGTTCGCAACGACTACCGTGTCGTTCACATTCCAGTTCCCGGAAAGGTAGGTATGTCTTTTCCTTGCGTCCAAGACCCGCTTGGCCTTGGGAGGAGCAGTGTGCTAAATGACACCGTCATTCCTGATGTTCAGGAGGCGACAGACATTCGACTAATTGATTTTGGCTCTGCGACCTTTGAAGAAGAGTATCATTCGGGTCCGATTACTTCAATGACCAGGAACCCAATAAGCGCGTCAACCACGATGAGGCCGTTTTGGCATTGCATGGTGCTGCTGGTCCAGGAATATACAAGATCTACTCATGAAGGACAATATCTTGAACTCTCCAGAGTTCGCATCTCGGGGTGCCCCTCAAATCAAGGTCAACGGCATTTTCATTGAACCCATGGTACAAGAAGCTGAGCGGCGAGAAGTATGACGCCGACAATGCTGCTGCCCCTCGAATCGCCGCAAACACCCTTGAGTCGTATGCTTACAACCTCCGTAACACCCTGACGGTCCTGATCGATGACAAGCTGGCTCGACAACGAGACGATTTCTTGGATGGGGAGTGGTTTCCGGCTTAATGCATTCTCTCATGTGTCCCTATGTAGTCGAGATGACGTATGTACATTTGATTTTAACACGTGATGATCCGACTGTGGTTCAATCAACATTCAGTTTCCACGTTCAACGTTCGTTCAACATTCAAGTTGAACAGTGTCCGATCGCTGTAATTCACCTGTATAATAACTTGTGGGTGACATCTAATTTAATCCATGCACTTATTTTTACATTCTTAGCCTGGCCGAGAAATTGCTCTCATGAGACTTGTACGATTAGCTGGGAGATACAGGTTGGGCAGCGGGGTTAGGTCTGACTCCACGCGTACGCACAAGAAACCTTTTTTATTGTCTTGATCTGAGAATCATGTAAACAGATGAAGTATACTTCGCGCGTGACATTTTGTCTGGGGAAGATGTTGTGGTTAAACTCGAGCCAGTGGAAGGGAAAGATCATACCCTAAACCACGAGTTTCAAGTCTACGTGAAGCTGAAGCGAGGCGTTGGTGTCCCTCGTGCTCATTGGTTTGGCACAGAAGCTGGCTTCAATGCAATGGTGACCGAACGCCTTGGCCCCTCCCTTGCGGAACTCTTTGTTCAGTACCGTTTTCAGTTCACTCTGCGAACCGTCCTGCTCCTGGCGGGCCAGTTTGTGAGTAAATTTAACTTCTAGTGTTATAATCTGGCGAACTTCTGCTCCATCCAGCTCGGTCACCTCCAATATATCCACTCTCACAACTTCATTCACCGCGACCTTAAACCTAGTAACATTGTCACGGGTGTCAGCAAACAGGCAAACCTTGTGTATGTTATTGATTTTGGGTTGTCGAAGCAGTTCAGGGATGCCAATACGCGCAGGCACATCCCTTACAACACGAGTTGTGGCTTCACTGGAACTGCGGACTTCGCATCCGTGAATAGTCACCAAGGCTCTGAGCTCGGAAGGCGGGATGACCTGGAGTTCCTCGCTTACATGCTAATTTATTTTGTTCTTGGTTCTTTGCCGTGGCAAGGCATGGGGCATGACATCCACGCAGTTAAACAAGGAATCACTTCACATGACATGTTCAAGGAAATCCCGGTGGAGTTCCTTACTTTTCTTCGATACTGCCGCTCACTTGCTTTCGATGACAAACCCAACTATGGCTACTGCGTCAACCTTTTCAACAAACTCTTACAAGAAGACCTCCAGAATAATTAGTGTTTCCAGGTCCGGTCCGGTCCAGTTATATGGTGTCCAGGGACCCTAACCGAGACCAAGACTGGTTAGCCTTTCTTTCAGAACCAAAAATAACCTAACTGGACCGCAATTAACTGGTTAC
>QDKV01004771.1_pt1 | contig 14081 bp, 11 predicted proteins | sample 1861101 | NCBI WGS metagenome assembly QDKV01 (sample SAMN04275158, study PRJNA302643) | Fungus metagenome, whole genome shotgun sequencing project. | isolation source: fruitbody | host: Mallocybe terrigena | place: Sweden | collected 2013 | reverse complement strand
GAGGAGGTTGTTAGCAAGCGGGCTGAGGATGATGACCTTGGGAGGGCATACACTGTTCAGGTTGTAGAAAAGTTATCCGACTCGGGAGAACTCGACGACAATTCCGAGGAAGAGGGGCAAGCAACTCGCACCAAGCTTCAAGCCAAAGGAAAAGAAAGAGAACGAGATCAAAGTCGAGAAAGGGATGGTCCATTGGAAGAAAGGGAAATAGAAGATGGAGACAGTAATGAACGGGCACTCTCTGATATGGATGAACCGTTTGCGGTTGAGATAGTCGAGAATTCTCGGTATATGGAGGTTGAGAAAGAAGGACATAGGGAGATGAACCAAGGCATAGTGGATGCAGAGAAGCGGGGTGCAGACAAAGGCGAGAAGCCGAGGGATGCAGAGGAGGAGGAGGAGGAGGAGGAGGAGAGAAAAAGTATCGACTTTTTTTCGCAAAGTGCACATCAGAAAAAGGGTTCGCAAACGAAGTTGTCTGCATCTGTGATTGTGCACAGGGAGATTGAGAGGGAAGATAGGCCGCCTTCGTTGACCAGTTCGTCTGCCCATGCGCCTGTGAGTAAAAGCCTTGGTTCTGGTGAACCAGCGCCAGGTTCGCACCTTTCGAAATCTGGGTCTGTCAGTGCTGGTCAAGGTTATTCGCGCGGTACGGCCAATCCTAACGTAAAACCGAAAGCCGACGTCTCACCATCGAAGAGGTTCCTAGGGAGTCTGAGAGGTTGGTTCGGTGCGTCAGCAGGTTCGAAGCATGGAAAAGAGAAATCACTTGCAAAGTTGAGGTCTGGTGCTGCGGCTGGGGGAGGAGATGGTGATCCCGATCCTCAACCCGGAACTGATGCCGAAGCATCTGACTCGTCTGGCTCCTCTGACGAAAAAGAAGACAAAGTGGGGGAGGGGAAAATCAAAAAACGGAAGAAGAAAAAGAAAAGGTTGAAGCCAAAGGAAGGAGGGGTGACGGGCCATGGGGGTTTGCAAGGGTTGTTATTTAGGTCTCCCGATAAGGACAAGGAGAAAGCGTGGGAGACGAGGACAGCGAAGAATTTGAGGGAGTTGGGTAGGGGGAATGGGCATGAGACGGTGGAGAGTAAGGAAGTTTGGGGTGGAGGCGCAAATATGGGCATTGCTGTCGGGGCCGTCGCGCGTGCTGGCATCGTCGAGACTAGTCCGAGTAGGCGCGGCGAGACACGAACTCCCGTGTCGTCTTCGAGGTCGGGAAGTGTGGATCGTCTCGTGGGTTGGATTGGAGGTGCAGGTAGTGAGAAGGGAAAGCAGAGGGAGAGGACGGCTAGTGATGTTGGGACTGGGATAGGATTATGGGCTGCAGTAAATCCGGGACAGGAGGTACAAAGGTGGAGTTCGAAGTTGAGAAAGAACCGTGGACCAGATCAGCGCAGCATGCGTGTTGTTACTGGTGTGCCCTCAGGACCTGGACCTGGACCTGGACCAAACGGACCACCTGTGGCGGGATCTGCGGCAGTGGCAGCAGCGAGGTGGATGCATCGTCCTTCACACCCTCAACTTCGACTACCATCAAATTCGGGTTCAAGTCATTTGACTAGCCCTGAGCCTAAACACATCATCAAGCCCCAGCGAAGTGCGAGTGTGGATATTGGGGTTGGAATTGCGAAGAGGAGGAGTGGGGGTGAATGGGAGGAGGTCCAGGACCGGGGTCAGGATAGTGTTGGTGGGTGGGTGGGTGGGAGTCGGAAGGAAAAGGATAATGTGAGCCCTGGTGGTACGTCTGTCAGTCCAGGTGGGAAGACGATGATCGTAGATCTTGGATGGAAGGGTGACGGTGAGGACGAAGGGAATTCGGATTGGGATGACAGAGGCGCGGCCAATCCGAGGCGAGGGAGAGGAGGGGTTGGTGGAGACGTGATACGACACATGGCTCTGCAGACAAAGTCGCCGTACGTGCCCAAGTCGATAATTGGTGTTTCTTCGACGCCGAAGAAGCTATCCAAATCTGCAGTTGCTCATGATGAGTATGCGAGTGATACAGCTGCATTGGTGCCTCCTGTTGCAGGTGGCATGCCCGTTGGGAGAAGAAAAAGCTTGACAAGAGTGAAGATGAAGGAAAGACTTGATGTTGAAGACTCTTCTCTGGATAACGATGTAGTATCTGGTGTGTCGCGAGCAACATCTCAGAAGTCTCAAAGTACGTCAGCAGCTAGAAGGTCAGGGACGATGCCTCCTGCTAAAAGGGCAACTACTGAAGCTGCAACGACGAGCACGACGGATGTCGAAAATGCGCGTAAACCCAGAGTAGACCGATATCAGCGAAAGCTTTCCTTTGGTGGCGGTGGACGTCTTGACAATGTTGGCGGTTCTGGTAATGGTGAGTTGTCGAGGAACTCGTCTTTGCTGAGTACTGCGAGTGCGCCATTGCATTTGGGAAAAGCTGGCGTTGGAGTTGGGACAGATGGTGATGGTGAAGGTAACTTTCGTGGTGGTACTGCCCCTGGTACGGGCAAAGCAAGAAGGTTGGATACTCTTGGTCAGGGAATGAAGGGTGGCATTGGTGCAGGAGGCGGAAGTGGAAGGGATGTTGCGAGGAAGTCGTCTGTCAGGTCGAACAGTGTCGTTTCACATCCTGGTGTGACTGTCGGTGGTAGTAAACCCCCTGCTACCCCGTCAAAATCTGGTACTGGACTACCAGCTCCAACGACAGTCGTCCAGCCTATGCCGGCTGCACCGAGCCTGATGAGCATTGTCGAGAACGTTGCGAGGGTGAACCGGGAGGGCTGGAATGCTGATAGGAATGTAACCACGAGTAAAGCTTCGTTCTTGGATAGCCAGACTGGATCGATGAAAGTGATGGAGATGGTCAAGGCTCCGCCGAGGGTAGGTAGGGAGGTGCTGGAGGTGATGAATCTGAAGGAAATGAAGAGTCAGTTAGGGAAAGTTGGTGGTGTGCCTGGCCTATTCCGAGTCCAAGCTCCTGGTTCAGTATTTGACGAGCGCTATCGACTGAGAGGTGCCTCTGCGTCTGCTCTTGAATTGAACAACTCCGCGTCTAGGACTCATGATCGTCGTCGCATGGGCAGCACGCACAATTCGAAAGTTCAGACGGAACAACAGCAGTCCCAGGGTGCTGTTAGGTCGGACAGGGATGAAATGGGACAACGAACCTCATCTGGCCGTAGAAGCGCAAGTGTGAGTGCTACGACGAGGGTTGCAAGTCCTACTAGTTCGGCTGTGGGTGTTGTATTAGCACCAGTGCCTGTGGGGCTTGGTCATGTACAAGAGTTGCAGAAGCTATCGCCGTCCTTGCAAGCAAGGACACCTCTGAAGAGTGCACTGAAGAATTCGAGCCGTACGCCTTCGCCTGCACCTGCACCTTCTTCGAGGATTGTGCAAAACTCCGAAGCAGGACGGCATGTGCCATTGACCGCAAGTCCTCTGCGACCGCCTCCTACCGAGGTAGCACCTCTACGTGAATCGCGTCTTAAGAGACCGGAGTTGCGTGTTGAATCTGCGGATGGAGAGAAGGATTCAGCAAGTGATAGCACAGGCTCGTCTGAGGCTGGTGAAGTCTTCTATTCGGGCGAAGAGGAGGTTGAGTGGTTCGTACCTTCACCACCCCCAAAAGTGCTCGCATCTATCCCAGTTTCCCTCCAACAAACTCGAATACTATCTGTTGGAAATCACCCACTCGAGAATGGGATTGCCGCTGGATATACGTCTGAACAATCCGAATCGACAGCATCCATTCTAATGACGACAGGTCCTGGTCGGCCTGTAGTTTTCACTCCTCAGCAACAACCAATACCGCAAACATCCCGAAAGCGGAAGAGCGTCCGTGTCTCCTTGCAGCCCACCTTCTCACCCTCCCCACCTGCTATCGAATATGACGACGAGGAAGAAACCAAGAATCAGTCGCGCAATCATCATCGGGACAGAAGTCCTGAAAGGCAACAAAACCAACCACGGCCCTTGATAGTTACAACTCCTGCACAGAAGACGGGAGCTGATATTTGGGAAGACTCAAGTGAAGAGGATGATGAGTATAAGATGGCTAAGATGGCTCTTACGATAGCGGCGAAGAAGGATAAAGAGGTATCTCTTTTGGTGGCGAATCGTCGTGCGAGCTAGGGAGTGACAATTTTGTTCAGAACTCATATGGAGTCCCTGCTTGAATTCGAGGTTTATTGACAGCATCAGGCTCCTGTTCCTGCTATACCGTTTCCTTATGTTCTGTATTAACTTATTCAATTGTACCATACCACAGCAGTCAATAATTATTATAGAAATACAGGTTTTCTACAGAATTTGTGCACGGACGAGTGAAAATTGATTATGTAAGGCATGTTTCTGCGGGGACCCTCATTTCTTTTCCCTTCTGTCTCGCGTTCTTAATCGCTACTCACTCAGCTAAACAGAGCGGATTACACTCAATACTTAACCTCGCCAAAGCCATTGACATCTACGCCACTACAACCAGTTTTCACGCGTCTTTGTAGCAATGTCTGATCAGGAACCTCCACAGAACGATGTTAAGAGTGAAGACCCCAATGCAACTATCAACATCAAAGTGAGCGAATTCTTCTTAACTTACTTTTTTGTTTGCCGACTGAAATATATCGCCTTTGACCAGGTTGTGAGCTCACAGGGAGACGAAGTCTTCTTTAAAATCAAACGATCTACCAAATTGAGCAAGCTCCAAGGCGCTTACGCCAACAAAGTTGGAAAGGACGTTTCGAGTATTCGGTATGCGCCATAGTTTCTTTCCTCTTTTGTTTTGTTGTCCAACGACCTATTGAAACGCTGCCAATATCTTCCTGATAAAGTCTGGCATTGGATTATGGCGAAATACCGCCTTGCAAAAAGGGTGAATTTGATGCTGATTCCTCTTTGTTTTCTTGACAGCTTTCTATATGATGGTGCCCGGATAAACGACGATGACACGCCAGCCTCGCTCGATATGGAAGACAATGGTGTGTAGCTCTACTCACTTCTTTCCGACACGTTAATCTAACGAGCAGCTTCATGACTCAGATACTATCGATGTCATGGTAGAACGTAAGCAATGTTTTCTAACCCTGTATTTCGGTTCTTGTCATTGACCATCACGATCAGAGGTCGGAGGGCTGTCTTGCTAGATGTGCTCCAAGCTCCTTTTGCGACGCGTTTTCCCCTTCAGTCCTATGAAATAATGTGTACTCGAATTTGTACTTTTTCTCAATCCATGCCCCCTTTACGTTCGTGTTCTGCACGAATTAATCTATTTTTTTTTTGAATGGAACTTTAAAACGATGTCCAAATCGTAACAAGGGGGTTATGGAAACTTTCTGCCAAAGAAAAAGTTCTAATCCACTATTTACTGCCCCTGTTACTTGCCCGTCTTGCGGCATATAGCTCAATGCTCCAAATCGTGGTTATTTCGTCTCGTATTCAGTTGGAACTCCTTGGATTACACTGGAACTTCAGGTTAGCATGCATCGTTCCCTCTACAACCACAGTACACTATTCTTTTTGCCTCTTCCACAGTAGCCGTGTTTTGAGCCCGGACTACTCTTAAACTGACGATGGTGATTCAAATTAGATGCAGATTCACGTCAAATGACAACGACGGCACTTCCAGGGCAAACTGTTGTTAAATGCACAAGTTAGCAACTTGAATATTAATATCAATCTGCGACTACAGTTAAGTCTCGTTGGTAAGGCCAAGTACGTATACAACTTGTATTGATCCTTCGAGGCTGATTTGACATTTAAAGAGTGAAAATATATGATGACCGAGCCACCAATGCTCTGTCGTGAAACTGGAGAAGGATAGGTCAGGAAAATGCACATGAAGTTTTTCACACCGGAGAGCTTACCCTCTGAACTTGACACCCAAGCAAGAATGCGGTTTGGGAATCCGAAGTTAAGATAGGATCAATTTGCCTTTGAAAAAACAGAGGCCGCTGAATGAAAATAGGAAATACTTCCATTCCAGTTCCGTTCATTTTTTGAACCGCATTGTTGTGGCGATACAAAGGGTTCTCCAAGGCAGAAGGGCAAGGCTCGCGAGCCCGGGTAGTTGGGACACTTCTCGCATTCCCGGTGAGATGAAGTGCATTGTTGGACTGATCTCCTAGACGAGTAGCCGCATTCAAGTTTAAAATTCACGCCGATGCAGCCGTACGTTCAACCGCTCCCATTCGTCTTATAATTTGGTAGATATACCCCCACACTTTTACTGTACAGTTGATGATACCTAACGATAATATAATATTTCCTAGGACCATGTTTGGCTGTGTCCACCCATCCCCGAACCGTCAGCATCCCTCAACTGTCATCACAGTCTGACCTGTATACGGCATGGTTAACAGCCCTACTTAATTGTAAATGTTGATATCTTCTGGACGAAGAAGTTGAAAATGAAGATGAAACTCAGCAAATCACTTCATATGATGGTGCAACTTCTTCTGATGTTTTACTAGAAACATAATGAAGTACTCAACGCGCTACCTATATTCTCCCGAAAAGAGTCCAGCCGTCTCCCCTAATCATACTGATTCTGAGGGGTTTTCGTAACAATTCAGAAACAGATTTGAAGTAGGCTGTCAAATGAGGCATTACGCGATATACTGTCTGTTCGAAACAGAAATAAGGATAGAAGTAGCGGATAGACGTGCAGATCGTTACTGTTCAGCAGAATTGTAGAGGTGACCAGTTCATCTTGAATAAATGACTCATTGCCAGGTCTGCTTTTGACATATTTTACGTACGTAGGAGTCTCTGCCCAGAAGTACGATTGGTAAACCCCCAAGCTGTGGTGGGGATGAGGACAAAGGCCTCCTCGTTGCTCGAAATGAGAGGCGCAGAGGTGGAGATGGGCACAGGGAATGCCCTTTGTTACTTGAAATGAGCGACAGAAGGGTGAGGACCAGCCTGATAACGGGTAAGTCGGTAGATAAAGAAAGTGTGGACGTACCCTCGAGGGTGGCGGTGATCTAGGGAGCAAAGGAATCTCAACACCACTCCTATTACTCATATGCTTTACGCAGTTGGATGAGTGTCACAGCTTCCTGGAGAACAGGGAGATGGGAAAACATTTGTATTAACCTAAGCATACAAGCTAAGATTGCAAAATCGGACATACACCGAAGGATCAATGTGACCTTTCACCATAAGAATGTCATTCACACTCATGCCACCCATAACACCTGGTATAAATCGATCGGTATCATTCATATCAACAGGCAATGGGTCCAAGTCCTCCTTCTCGGTATCTTCTAACCAAGCTCCAACACTCGCTTGGAGGGAAACCAAGTCCACTGTAGCTTCCGAGTCGTCATTGGAATCAACAGTGTTGGAATGCATGCTTTCCATGCTTCCAGACAGATGGGAAGTCGAACCGTGCAAAGAGGTGGCAGCAACATGGGTGGTTGTAGGGCGTATCTTCTCCTTCTCCGTGCGCACGTTAAGATCCAGTGGGGCGATAGTTAAGGCGCCATCATGCAGGCACACATGAGGTGAGGTACCAATAATATATGCTCCCGAGTCGGCTTGGACAACACAGCCTGGGGCAGATGTTCCTGAGACAGATGGCCCTGCAGGAATTGAAGCGGTAACGGAGGGCCGCATGGTGGCGAAAGTCGCATTTCGGGAAGCATCGTAGATTGGCCGTGGCATCGCGTCGCGCTGCGAGTTTAGGATAGCTGGTGTATTCACGGGAACGTCGGGATCCCATGCCCACAGGGATGCAACTTCCGTGGCCATTTTGATCAAATCGAGTCGGAAGGTGCTACCACTTCTTAGCCCCTGCAAACGAGGGAGGTTGAACATCAAAGAAAAGGGTATTGAGAGCAGTGTATCAATGACGGGAAACGGGTCAGGGTGTGGGGGGTCGACCCCTGGGCATTGTTCTTTGCGAAACAAGGTCGCATCAGTGTCGTCAGGAGTGCTGCGAACAACGCCTCGATAATGTACGCTTGCATGCCAGCGGTGAGGTGTCGGTGGTGATGTGCCTTGGGACTTGTTGTGTTTACTTTGGAACCTGGAAGATCAGGAGAAAAATACATACTGTCATGAAGATATATCCATATCCTGGTCTTCCAGGATCACCTCGTCCCACCTGGATCTCGACAAGTCTCCAGTCCTTCAGTTTGCGTTCGAACTGGAGTGTCCTCGCGACAAGATCCTCATGCAAGAATAGGGTAGCACGAGCCGGCCTTAAATCTATACATGTTCTGTGTGGGTACCAAGTCGCTAAGCACGAGATTACATTCAGTGGTGTTGGTCAAACTCACAAGGGATGACGTTTTCCCGAACTTCAGCAGCGTGGGCTGGGTAGCGATCTTGTCTGAGGTTGCGCTGCAGCATCCATCGAAGCTCAACGCATAATGCAGGTAGGGCGGCGAGAATACCTGATGTGAGTCCTTGACACCCGCGGTAAAACCTTATCATTGCATTGAGCTCTTCTTGCGGGTAGCTGTGCGTTGTTGTTCGTATTGTCGCCATCGTTGGGTGTGGCGAGCGATGTAAATTGTAATTGACCTTTGTCCCGGCATAGGCCACTCACACGATGCAAATGTTACGTACTTCGTTGTAACCGATCCAAAATTTAAATTATCGAGACCTGGATTGCGTGTAATGTTGTCTTCTGTGTCTCAGCCAGATTCTGAAATTCAGCTTTTATTTTGGAGAGCGTCCGAGGCATATGAGTGTTATCATTTTTCTCCTAAAACGCTAATTCCGATTTTCAGGGTAGTGGAGACAGTGGGAAAAGGTCTCGTTCTAGTGGTTGCTATGCCACAGGCATCGCGACCCTATGGCCCTTGCTTCTGCTGCAAATAACCACCATTGTCTGGACTCTCTGCGGCGATGAGCTTCCTGCAACGACACAGGACGCGATCCTTCAAATGGTCTACTTCGACAGCCAAAGAAAAGGGGAAGATGGACAAGGATCTACCCGACCTTCCCTTTCCTCCAGCAGTTGAAAATATTCCTCGAACATTGAGGTCGATGAAAAGCGAAGAAGGGCGCGGACTGCTGAAGCGCGTCGGGTCCATGCTCACGCCACGGAAGAAGCCCAACCTAGTCGTTTGTAGCGCGCTTCACCACAACCCTGTTCGACCATCATATGATAGCAACATTTCTACCGGTTCTCGCGAATCTGAGGCTGAGATTCGGTGTCCAAGTGGGCTTGGAAGTGCCGTTTCAATAATATCATTTCCTTCCTGCTCGCCTACGATTGATGTTTTTGGTCCCATCAACAGTCCACCTCTGATAAAACGAGCCATCAGTACTCCTAATCTTTTGCGGTCTCTCAGCCAACGAGTCAAGCAAATAAGGCGACCCTCCATCATCACTAACAAGATTTCGACCGAACATTTTAAACGTCACGCTCATTCTTCAGTCGTCGCTCTTCCTTCACTTGTCGCCGCCAAGGCAGGACCCTGTCTTCCTGAAGAAGTCATCTCCCTAATTCTTTCACACCTACCTCGATCCGCGGTAGCCTCCTGTGCTACTATTTCCAAAGCTTTTACTCCCCCAACGAGATATGTTTTGTATGGAAGGGTGGATATAGGTTCATTACCTCTCACACAGTTGGAAAATCTCCTGGCCGTCCTTTCCTCGCGAAGCCATCTCGCGGAGCTCGTCACCATCTTCATATGCAATGAGTGGCCTTCTTTTTTTATAACCGACACCAAAAGTCGCAGCGGGGTTGCAATACAACATAGAGAGGCCCTCTTGACAGCTACCTTCACTCTCGCTCTTGAAAGAATGTCCAACTTGACCTCTTTGACCCTCCCAGCATTCGACGCATCCCTTGTCGCACACCACACTTCATTCGGTCTCAAAAGCATCACGTTTCTTAATTACACCATGACCGAAGCAGAGACCAAAGCTCTCTTCGCGTGGCTGGACGGTCAAGTTAACATAACGGCTCTGCAATTCCCCAATCTCGTAGAGATCGCCGGCAGCAGTGGAAAACCCTTGACGGTCAAAACGAACATACCTAATAAAGACGATATCGAAAGTGAACTTGCAATCTCACTCCACAACCCTCACTTCAAGACTTTCCCTTCAAAATCCAGTGCCAAAAATCGCATCATGTCCTTTTATTTCCCTTCAACAGAGAGTTCCCCGAGTTCCCATACTTCGTCCGTCATGCAGAGCAAACAACTATTTTCTTCTCCTACCTTGCTTCCTAATTTAGCCACACTCCATGCAACCCCCGATCTAGTTAGACTACTGTCCTCTCCTCTGGACGACGCTTCCTCCTCCCGCAGACCCCTCAAATCTATTAGTCTCAACATAAACACCACGCTTTACAATGGTCTACGTCCAGCTGCGCTGATGTCTTCGCTCCGCGGCATCACTCATCTTGGGCTAGTGTTCAGCGCGAATGTGGACCGAAGGTCGTTTGAGAAAGTGATCGGTGCCGCAGGTGCTTCGCTGGGGTCATTCGGCGATGAAAACTCTGATGACCCGTTCATTATTGTGCAAAGCCCCACTGGCCCGAGAGGTGGCCTTCGTATACTGGAAATAACTTTCCAGACATCTCAAGGACAACCCGGGAGGGACGAGGTAAGACTTTTTTTGATATCCCCGTTCGCTCAGCTTCACTCATTTCATTTCTTTTTCTCACAGGCTGTCTACAAAAGCTTACAAGCTTCCTTACCTCGGTACAACGCCCTGTCGTCCTTGAAACTCGTTGTAAAAAACGCTGGGCAACGGCACAAACCTGAAACTGCTGAACTGGACCTCATCAACTCGTGGATAAAAGCATGTCCTACTTTGAATTCCGTCATCCTCTTCTCGGGCGCCGAATGGACTCGACGACAAGAACATTCGTGATCTTTTAAAATATTCGTTTGGCAAGAAACCTTGCCGGATTGTTCTGCCCTATATCCATTCGTTTCTCTCAACCCTAATTCGATTCTGTTATACCGTATTAAAGATACCAGGTGCTACACCTCGGCTCAAATCGGAAATATCCTATATGCTTTAATTCTTTACTGCTCGATTGGTTAGTCCATCCATCCCTATCCCATTGCTTTGCAATCTTTTCAAACAACAATGTTAAAGCATTGAATTCTTTATCTCGTAGTATTTACACTATGTAACAAGAATTTTCTTTTCATTTCCCATTTGATAAACTGATATACCCGGCCTAACTCAACGTGATATACAAATGCTTACGAGTCAGTACCGCCTTTGCACCGGGAACAACGACGATCGTCTGGGTGTTGTCGATGATCATCGCGGGTCCTTCCACCACGTCACCCACGTCTAGTTTATCAAGTAGAAACACTGGCGTGTCGTCCACTCTACCGATTTTGTCAAAGTAGACACTGTGATGTGTCTCCAGTTTTGTCTGATGGTCGACAGGTTTTTGCTCGAGCTGAGCTACTTCGGCGTATACAGACTGACCGAGGCTGTCGAACGTTTTGCCTATACCACGAACCTAAAGGGTTTAGATATTGGGCTTCCCTACTGATCCGATCCGAAAACATTTACCTTGATGTCATCTACAACAATTCGCTTCGTATCCAACAAAAACCCGAACTCTGCCTTGTAAACTCTCATGAAAGCAGCCTTGAAATCTTCGTCGTCTTCGTCGCCGCCGTCTTCTTTGGTCGGTAAGACCATCAACGACGTGTCGGTACCGTCAAATCTCATGTTGAGCATTCGCTCCACGTGAATACGCCTCTCGTCAAAACCTTGCTTTTCAAGCTCCAAGCGGACTTGTTTGGTTATCTTGTCTAGGCGCGAAATAAGCAAAGGTTTGTTTTGCGGTGTGTAGTACGTCGAGCACGGCTCCTGCACTTCATATGTCCTGGTTTGGGAAAGGGGGGTTTTAGTCAGATGGGTATGAATAGGTTTTGGAGACTTACCGATCAGCTAGAGCTAATCCATAGGCGGAGAGTATGGAGCTGTATCGGTGGATCAAGATGGTCTTGATGCCGAGAAGGCTGGCGATTTCGCAAGCATGTTGGCCCCCTGCACCTCCAAAGCTTGCGAGGCTACAGGATGATTTATCAGGTTGCGGAACCGGGACGAATGATGGGACATACGTATGTCTAGATGCCGCATACCCTTTGGCTTCAGTCAGTGCCCGTATAGGCCGACACATCGTCTCATTGGCGACTTTGATGAATCTTTCAAAAAGAGTTGTTAGCATTCCAGAGAAAAAAGAAAACTGGAAGATTTTTTTTTCACCCATATACCACTTCGTCTAGAGATAATTTCCTTTCTTGCTCCTCATTGATTTCTGCCGTCAGTTGCTCAAAGGCACGCTTCGATGCATCGATATCTAGAGGCTCGTTTTCTGATTTTCCGAATATTTTTGGAAAGTAGTCTGGGATGAGACGTCCAAGCACCAGATTGGCGTCTGTGACTGCAAGGGGACCGCCCTTTCTGTTCAAAAGGGCTGGTAAGTTTCTCGAAGAAATGCGTAGATAATATATGGGGAATATATACCGATAGCAAGTCGGTCCAGGTTGGGCCCCTGCGCTTTCTGGACCAGCCAAGAAGAGGCCGTTCCTGAAGGTCAAACAGGAACCTCCACCTGCGGCAACAGTGTTGATGTCGAGTTGTGGTGATTGGATAGTAACTCCAGCGGTCGTCGTTTCGTAAACAATCTCATAACGACCGTCAAACCGAGAAACGTCGGTGGACGTACCACCAACGTCCAATCTGTCCCACAAATCAGGGGATTGTTGGTCGTAATAAAAACAAAATGAGAATACCCAATAATAGGAATCTTTTTCTCTTCATCCCAACTTGTCAAGGCATATCCAACAACACCACCGGCAGGTCCGCTCAAGATACTCTTTAAACCTGAAAAATTGTTTGTATCGACCAACCCTCCATCGCTGGCCATGAATTCCACGCGAGGGCTTCGCACCTTTCCATCCCTCAGTTTTTCATCGAATCCGTTGAAAAAGCCGTCAAGATAATCACGCAAGATCGGGGTAAGATAAGCGTCCGCTGTGGATGAAACCCCGCGAGGAAGCATTTTGATCATTGGCAGCAGTTGAGCGGATTCCGAGACGTGAGTGAAGCCGACTTCTTTAGCAAGCTTGCCGACTAGACGTTCATGATCCGGAAAAGTATAGGAATGCACGAAAATGATAGCGAGGGAGCGATAACCTTCGTCGTAGAGTTTTTGAAGATCATCTCGCACGACTTTGGTTTCTATGAGGCCGGGAATCTTTTAGAATTGGAGAAGATGAAATGCGACAAAATAGTTACCAGGTTTTTTAACCACGCGCACCGCTTCTCCAGAGAGCCCTTTGACAATCTCTTCAGGACCTTCGGCGTCTCCTTGCCTATCCCATCCCTTACCACGATAGCCTCTCACAACATTACCGTCTTCGTCAAACTGTACTGCATGGCCCTCTGCCTTGGGGTCAGAGGTATAGCCAACTAGAGATACTCGTTCGTCCACTTCAACGACCTTGGAACATAGAGGGGGTGATCGTCTGATGTTCAAATCGAAAATCTTTGGACGAGATTGGTTGCCGATGAGCAACAAGTCTTTAAAACCTTTAGTGATCAGAAGTGCATGCTTGTGCCCTTTTCGTTCGAGGAGGGCATTTGTGGCTACCGTAGTTGATAGCCGAATGTAATCTGACAAAAAAAAAACTAATAAGTAACGATACAATCCACAAATCGAAAGACCAACTCACCAATTTTATCTGTCTCAAGGACCGACCCTCGAGGAATTTTTTTGTCTGTAAGTTTTTCTAAAACACGCCTTATGCCCTCAGTTGGCGCATCATTGTAATTACCAGGGTCTTGTGAGACTGGAAAAATCCGTCCAAAGGCATGTTTTTTTTTGGAAACACGCTCAATGGCACTCACGTAGCTTCACAATCACCTCCTTCCTTTCCTCGGGATTGTGAGGATCTGGATACGATCTAAAAAAACGAAGATTTAATCAACTAGGACGTTGGGCGAGAAAAAAAAAAGACATACGCGTGCACATCGCAAAAAGTTCCACCTCTGTCAGCACATATACGGATGGAACGATCAGGTATCGTGCCAACAGACATACTTAATTGAAAAAAGAGTTGGGGAACTTATGGGTCCATTTCCTGGAAACGAGAGAATGTTAGTATATAAGTGAGATACCC
>QDKV01004772.1_pt1 | contig 14096 bp, 17 predicted proteins | sample 1861101 | NCBI WGS metagenome assembly QDKV01 (sample SAMN04275158, study PRJNA302643) | Fungus metagenome, whole genome shotgun sequencing project. | isolation source: fruitbody | host: Mallocybe terrigena | place: Sweden | collected 2013 | reverse complement strand
TCGGCGTGTCGGCTTACGACAGCTGATGGTGGCGTTTTAGAACTAGATATTCAAGTTAGCCTTACGGAAAGTCACCCACTTTCTAAGTAAATTAAGACAGTCAAAAGTAATTTCGAGTGCAATAAGTGCGCAACAAGGGAAATAAGGAAGGGACCTGCCTTAGAAAATAGTAAGTTTAAGTAAGTTTAAGTAAGTTTAAGGGAGTATTGCTGTTCTTTGTGTATTCTTGCAGGTTTCTTGGATTTTACTTGGATTTACTTAAATTATTTCTAAGGAAGTTTAAGTGCGTTTAAGTAAGTCCAAGTAAAATCCCGTTTTCTAATACTTACATGTGATGAGCTTAGTCACATGACTACACCTGCAAAATGAGGTCACTGACCATAAAATATTTCAGCAGTCATTCAAATGTAGCTAATGCACCATAGATTATAGGAGGGTATATATACACATAGTTCAACAATAGATGCCAAAAAAGAACAGGGAAGCCTAGCTATTTGACCAGAAAGAGTCGATGAGGAGTCTGAGCTGCGCGTCCAAAATAGGTATAAAATTTTTGACAATAATATTTTGTAGCAGCAACCTCAAGGTCCCTTGCTTGTTGATTGGTTACTCTCTGTGGAGAGTGGTCTGCAAGACCAAAGATGGCAGGCTTGGTTCCCTTCCAAGAATCCATGATTTGAACCATATGCCACAGATATGGGAGGCGGTCGCCAATGGTCTCTCCAGCCAGTCCACAATTGGTGTTCGGAAGGGGTGCATAATTGAGTACACGGGAAGCAAAGCACTTCGTAATCAATGATTGGCGTTCGTAGAGGGCATCCTTGTCCGTCAGGTCCAGATCTGTGCAAGCGTGACGGTCCAATGAGAGGAACTCCTGAGCAAAATTGAGCTCATACAGCTCCCAAAGAATCTGGCGGACCACATTCTCAGGAGGAAGGTCACCCGGACGGTAACTACAGCCTTGCCAAACAAATTCCCCAACCACACATCCGGGCACCATGGACAACTTCGCCTTTAAAAGATCTTGAGTATGCCTACGACGCTTTGCAGATCTGGTATCTGTGTCAATCACTTCAGATGAGCTACTCAAGTCGATATTGAGGAAGTCGCGCCAGTGCTGAGCATTCATCGCCAGGGATTCCTCATGTGTAATACTTGAGATCCAAGCATCACGAGTTCGCACCCATGACTCGATGAGTTTGGCTTTCCTTTCGTCGTTGGTGGGACTAACAAAGAGACCGGGGTCCGGGAATGCGTAATTAGTACACCGGGATTCGACCGAAACAGATTGGTCGACGGCCCTGAGTGCTGCTTCCCAAGCAGGGATTGAGAATGGGGCGAACGGACTAAGTAAAGGGGCAAATTTGTCCCGACATACAGACTGGGGAGGTTGAGGCTTCGAAGCTTGAGTTGGGATTAGAAAAAAAACCGCCGCAAGTATAAAATATACTCACAACGTGGTCGTTGAGCCATTCTGCTTGTAGATGCCCGAGAAGAGGAAGATGCCCTGCTCGTCGATGCTTGGATAGCTGATGATCGTTCATGTGTGAATGGATCCCCAAACACCAACCAGGATCGAGTAAATCGATGAAGGGCATTGTGCTTCTCGGAGACATCTAAAGGACCATCATATACAGTGGGGGAAGGGGGATCAGGCTTATCGACACACAAAAAATCGGAGGGTTCGAAAGGAGTGACGACATTGAGTACATTGTGAGGGAATGGACCAGGCTGCTTGGGTTGGCAGAACCAGACAGGTATACCGGCGTTAAGACAATCTTGGACTATGTTCGGTTTGTTGGTAATTAAGCCAACACAGTTCGCAACGGTAGACGCCGTGGCTTGGCCATATTTGCGCGGACGGTAAATCTCAATGTAGTCGAGTACACCGAGGATCTCGAGATAGCAACGTTGGAACTCAGTTACACTGAACACCATCTGAGTAAATGTTGTCCTCAAGGAATCAAGGCGGGCAAATACGTTGAGCATATCCCTTTCGAGTAAAAGGAGGAGTTCGTTGGGATTTGCATTGTTGTTACGGTATGTGGCTATTCTAGTGTCCAATTTGCTCTTCATTTTCTCAAGCTGGGAGTACCTCGCCTTCCTCAATAGACCTATCCCATCCATTCCATCTCCACTGAAAGAAATAAAGTCGCCATGGGTCGGGTTCCACCACATGATCGAAAGAGGATCCTGCGGATCCATTGGCATGGTTGGAATGGCACCAAGATGGGAATAGTCAGTGAGGTGTGGCTGCGGCCAGAGCGTAGGGTCATGGGGACCAAAGCGAAAATCAGAGCGGAGGTACACCTCCCCATTCGGAGCTGGACGCCAAATGACATCCTGGTTGGGCGAGGTATAGACAAAGTCTCCGATGATGGCAGCGGCCTTTGCATCAAACGGCCCTAGGGTTGCTGCATCGAATCAAAAAAGGGGGGAAAATGGTAGACAAAGAGATAATCTACCAGACAGGTCTTGGCAGGCAAGGAGGTCGGTTGGCTCCATGAGCCAACGAGGGTGAACTACGAGGAGAATTTAGATTCTATGTTAGTATGTATAAATTGAAAGAAAACGCACCAAATTCCTGTAAAAAAAAAAACAAAAACCAGGTGAGGACCGTTTACGATGTTGGCGGGCTGACGAGCCCCAGTGCGATGACGGGAAATTCAATCCTTGGGACGATACGAAGGGGGAACGACGCTAAGTCTGCTCCCTGGGACGACGCTGAGTCTATCCGGATGGAGGGACGACGCTAAGTCTATCCCAAGTGTAGAAGAAAAAAGAGAAAAAAAAGAGAGTTGCTTACCGAGATACGGATAAGAAGGTTATTATTAATAATATTATTAACGTTCAAAGTTCTGTTTGTGCACGTGCACATGCCTCGATTTGTGTGTTTGTTGAACCTTATCAACGACTCTGTACAATCTCTCTCTCCCATCCGTACTGGAGGTGAGCAAATTTATTTATTTATTTGCCTTGTTGTGAATCGATCAGACTTAGCGCCGGTCGTGCCTTTCGACTAGACTTAGCGTCGGTCGTGTCTTTTGACTAGACTTAGCGTCGGTCCTCCCTTTCGACTAGACTTCGTCCTAATAGTCTTCCCGTCTAGTATGTCAGATTCAACTTTGGTTGCTTTAATCAGCAAACATAGTATGTCTTTTTACACCATTGATTTGAGTTCTGCTGATCATCTCCTTCATGATTGCAAATAAAATATCTTCGCAACCTAGTCTCATTCACGAAACGATTCGGATCAAGTCAGGCGCTTAGGACGCCACAAGCGTCTTAATTTACTCAACGTTAAACCACATCAATTGTTGTTTAGTGCACGGCACGTAGTTTTGTTTTCATTCTCTGGGTTTCTCGAGGTTAGTTACCCTATGTAGGGGCGGTTGTAACTGATACGATCTGGATTTTCGGTTCAGATTGCCGTGCATTTTGTGCTAGATGCGGATATTCGTTTCGAGTTGGCGATCGAGTGCGGAAATCTCGACATCATAAGGTTTGTAGTCAGGCTGACTTCTTCGTGTGTGGGATTAACATATTTATTAGGTAGTCGAAAAATTCTACTAGCAGACCAAGAACCTCGATAAGCCCAAATGCAGAGGATTGCTGATGCCAGGTGGCCCTGTGTCTCGCTTTCATAATGCAATGTATGTGGATGAAGTATAAGGTCGAATTTCTGGTTGGACTACGTGCGATTTTCTTGATTGCCTTAGTGGATGATCGTTTTATCTCTGTGAACAGACCACCCTGCCTATCCTACTGGGAAGATGAACGGTTTCGAAGATCTGGCTACCAAAATCTTCGAAACTACTGGATTGACGGAGACCGTTGTTGAAAATGTGCCTATCTTTGCAGTTGAAGCCCCCACCCGTTGTCACTCCCCTTTGGCCGACAACATCCATCTGAGCCGAAAGCTTTGATCGGGCACCTGCCGGTTGTCGACTTGAGGGTGGTGATGTTCTTTTATCGTATGTGAAGGGCGATACTGGCAGGTGCTTCGCACTCTGCTCTGGATGCCTGCGCCTTGGAGGAGGCCGTCCGGTGATTGATCTCGAGGAAGGTGGCTGGGAGCTTGATGCCGATAGGAGCGAGTTTCAGAGTGCTGTGGACGTGTAGACTGCTGTCGCTTGCAGAGATCTCACCAAGAAAATTATTGGAGTCTCCGTTACCGGAGAAATGTTGATGTTGGTGAACACGATCAATGACATGATTCTAGAGAAGTCGGAACTGAAGGAAAGCTCGAATGTGCAAGGTATCTGAAATAACATGAGTCTCATTCCGTTCCGAGCGTTATCGTCTGAGTTCATATCCAGTGTTAGCTTATCTGTCGATACCATGGCGTCGAACTTGACGACTCAAGTCCGAGGTTTTGCTCAAATCTCTGCAGTGGCAACGGATGGCGATTTCACAAGGTTCATCACTGTTGAAGCAAGCAGAGAGATGGACTCCGAGTCTCCGAAGACCAGATCAATCAAATGGTTTTCAACATGAGAGATAGAATACAGCTGCGAGGGAGGCAGCCGAACAGGAGTAAGAGCGAGCTTCTGGCCAATATGTCACATGAGATTCGGTGGGCATTTCGTGGACGCGTGTCTTCTGATTAATGATGTTTTTATAAAAGGACGCCTACGAATGGAATCACCGGAATGAAGGAACTGACCCTCGACAGCGATTTGAACCGATCGCAACGTGAGACCTTGCTCCTTGTCCGTAACCTGGCAAGATCTCTGCTCTTGATCATTGACGACATTCTGGACATTTCGAAAAGCGAGTACAATGTGCCCCTTTTGAGATCTGGATGGTAATCCGAGTTTCACTTTATTAGTGGAGGCGGGCCGCATGACTATAGAAGCTATTCACTCCGTCAGACCGTCTTCGGCGTCCTCAAGATCCTTGTCGTCCTTGCATCCAGAATAATCTCGATCTTACCTACGATGTGGAGCCGGACATTCCTGACCAACTCGTCGGCGACTGTCACCCTTGAGTTCTGTGTGACGGATACGCATAGCCGAAGACAAGTTGAACTTGATTTTTGACACCTTCCACCACGCAGACGGTTCGACTACTCGAGTAAAGTTGTCTCTATTCTGCTGCTTTGGTATTTTTCTGATGAACTTTTCGTCCGACAGGAATAAAGAGGAACAGGCCTCGGCCTCCGTCTCGAAACATCTCGTCAACCTTATACCTGGCAACATGTAGCGAAGTCGCAAAAGGGTCCAAATTCCTCTTCACAATCACATCCCAAATGAGCCATTCGACGACGGAAGTGACCTCTGCCAAAATGTCGCTTTTCGCAAACCAGACAACCCTATTCGTTGGCACCCTGGTTGACCAAAAGTGTCCGCATATGAACGCCAGCAGACCCGGGCAGGAATAGCGTTAGGTGTCGAAATCGGGGTGAGCCAAGGGCCGTGTCCACTTCCGTTTCTTCACATTCATTTGGTGGAGGACGAACATCCCCTCGTACCGAGGTCGAAATCGAGGGGTAAGACAGTGGCGTCCAATCGGGGTCGTCCTGACATGGAAATCAGGTGAACGAGGTTGTAATCGAGGAGAACGGAGGTGCAGGTGGCATCTCTTCTGGCGAAGAATTTTGGGGTGAACGAAGGGTTCCTGGTGTCGAAATAGAGGTGGAGGAGAGCTCTTCCCTTCTCCCAGGGTTGAATTTTTGGGGTGAACGAAGGGATCGCGTTTCCTCCTGGCGTCGAAATCGAAGAGAACAGAGGTGAAGGACTATTCCCTCCTCCTGAACGAGGGTGGAGGAGGGCTAGCGTCGAAATCATGGTGAACGGGGGTGGCTTCGAGGCCGTCCCTCCTCATGACATCGAAATAGAGGTGAGAGGAGGTTGGTGGTGGGTCCTTCCTTCTTTCTACCGTCGAAATCGGGTTAAAACAGGGTGGTTTCAAGGCCGATCCCTCCTTCTGGCATCGAAATCGGGACGAACAGAGGTGGAGGAGGGATCTTCTCTCCTCCTGGCGTCGAATTTGGTGGTGAAATGGATGGAGGGGGCCGGTTTTATCATGATGCCGAAGTCAAGGGGTTGTCCCTCTTTCTGGCGTCGAAATCGGGCTGAACGAGGGCGGAGGGCTAGTCCCCCCTTCTGGCGTCGAAATCATGGTGAAGGGGGGCGGAGTGCTCGTCCCTCCTTCTGGCGTCGAAGTCGAGAGGAATGGAGGTAGGGCAGTATTCTGGGGCGGTAATCAGGAACGCTGCCTCACCCTACATGGCTTTCGTGAGATAAGAGAGAGAAAAGATCAATAAGGCGCATCTTTTGCACGCCCTTCGCATTTTTTTGGTTGACTCTGCCTCACCGCGTCCTTTCCTTTCGGTCGACAGTGGTGGTGATCTATGCCAACAGTGTCAATCGGTCCGAGTCATAGGGACTGGAAGCACATGACTGCTTTCCAAATTTGGACACGGCTTTATGGCAGGTCAGTATCTCGACTCGGTTGTTAAATGAATGGATTTCACACTTATGGCATGATAGATACATGGTTTTAATATTATATCCTGTGCTCATAGTATATATTCTATGTTCTACTATGGCTAGCCATATTTGCCGAAATTTGATCGGCCATCACACGATCAGCAATGCCGAGATCATTGATCTTGGATCGTCCATTATGTGCTTCCACCTTTTTTATGAACAGCTATGTCGCCGGGGCCTCGAGGCCTCAGGCCTCAGGCCTCAGCGCTCAGCTTGTGAAACGATAGAAGTCGGTCGTTTCACGATCTCCCTCCCACTCGCGATCTCTCACTCGCGATCTCCCTCCACCATTTCTCCCCAATTGCCCACTCGCGTTCTCCCCCTCCTACTGACGATCTCCGTCTCCGTCTCCCTCCCTCTGTTGCAATGCAACCCCTCCACCCTTGCCGTTGCCGTCTCTCCCAATGCCCACTACCCTTGCCCCCCTCATTCACCTCAGGACGGTGGGAAGCCCCGCATTTCGATCCCAGGAGGGTGGGGGAACCCTTTCCCCCTTGTTCACCTCCGTTTCGATTCCTGGAGGGTGGAGGAACGTCTTTCCCCATCATTCACCTCCGTTTCGACCCCAATAGACGGAAAGTCCCTCCACCTCCCCTTGTACACCTTTGTTTCAACCTCCACCTCCTCTACCTACATTTATTACTTCTCGGTTTCACAAGTGAACCCGGAAGCAAATAAAGATAGGAATGCCGTGCTACTCTCTTCGTAGCCATCTGATTTTTTGGTGGTCTTGTCTTCTCCTGCGGTATGTTCATGTTCTTGGTCCCTTCATATGGGAAGGGAGAAGAGGGAAACGGGTTATTGTTTGCGGGTTCGTCGTGCATAGGAGTGATACCAAAACAAACTTATCCAATACAATTCTTTGTAATTAAAATCCGCTTGTTGAACATCTATAAATCTGTTCAGTCATCTCAACTCGTCGAATCATCCACTTTCTCACCCGTCATTCAAACTACACCATTCAATGCCTCATTCAACCTCCAATAATCCGCGCAAGGCTCCACAATGAAACCATACGAATTTACCAGTGGGGAACACTTGCTTGCAGTTCCGTATGCCCTTTTGAGGTTGTATAACAACAACGTGTATCCTCGTCTCACTTGCTCATCGTCGCGAATACCCCCGCGTCATCTCCTGATCTAACTGTAAGGGTACCAGAGAAGACATTGCGGTTGCGAGTATAGCAGGAGGAATCCATACTGTAGGTTGGTTCATCTCTACCGAGTTTGATTATGACAACGCCTTCGCCGAATCCTACTGCTACCTCATTTGCGTCCTTGCGAGGACAAAAAACCAAGCCCGCTCGAGGGTGTATTTTCGATTCTGTAGGTGCCGCTATTCCAAACTTTAACCGTTTCACCTTCGCTTCCACTGATGACAATGGGCAGATTGGGATGAAAGAGATGTTGTTGGTATGACCCTCCATTGAACGCATGATTTGCTGAGGTATTTTGACACTCCTGTTGTCGCCAGTGGTAACGAGGTGCGGTTTACCCGCTCCAGGATAATAGTTGATCTTGATCCCCTTTTCATGAGCCTCCATGGCAAAGTTGGCGTTTGCGGATCCAGGTGACCACAATTTTATGGTGCGATCGAGACAACAGGAAGCAATAAGTGTTCGGATTCTTCGAGTTGAAGGCCAGAGTCATGATATAATGTGTGACCTTCGTACAACTGAACTCGTATGAGAGATAGGATAGCGGTTAAGCAAAGCACGTACTTGAACGTTCTTCCATCCATTTTCCCAGTCCCATGCTTTAATGGTCATGCCGTCGCTACCAGTCACACAATAGTCGCTGTCGGATGCACTGTTAAGTACCAAATATAATAGGGGTGGGCCTCGAAGCGGCAACTTTTCAATGGGTGTTGTAGTTGAAGACCCACAACTGAAAATCGTATGACCCAGCAATAAACCAGTATGTTGACCGAGCCATTGTAGAGACCAGCAATCAGCCAAGGTTCCGTAGGATAGAAATTGACACCCTTGACATGCTCCGACCGCGAAAAGAGCTTTTTCTAGGAAAAACATTCAGCTTCAGAACTTATTTTACAATGGAATCATTGGGTGACTTCCCATAGCCGTAACTTGATTTTCTATCTCAAAACCTTACTTTGCGGACTTTAAAAGCAGGGTCAAGGAGTTTGAAGTTTCACTGCGGGAAAAAGCCCCTTAATCAACAAGTGAACTATGCAATTATGCACCCTAACCACCTTGCCAGCTTGTATGAGCCGATTACGCAAGATGAACGTGTCAAATATGAAAAAGAACAAACACATTCTGATCCAATGAAACGACCAATCGTCATGCATCTTATCCGTCGATTATTTCAAATATCGAGTACTGTTGTTGGAACATTGCTCGTCATTAGCCGGGCGGATATTGTACTCTCGAGTGGAGTTGATGACTGGCCCTTACAGGAGTCATTGGTCGTACCTGTTCGTATTTTTTAAAATTCACATAGACTACAAGCAGACTAGCATCCTACAGCACTCTAAGGTTGTCTTGGGAGAGGCAGCATCGTTAGGCACCCTCTTGGAACTCGGCAACCGTTCATTAGATGTCCTCAAGAACCTTGTCCAACGGCCGAGTCCTGGACAAAGCATCTCTGATTCTGCTGCTTTGCCTGGCCCCTACCCCACTGCTCTGGGCGTTAAAGAGGGGGTTGTCATTGTTCGATGGAATCTCGAGGAGATCCTCTTGTATTTGTAACGCAACTCGCGATGTGGCTTTCTAAACCTGATTTTGAGAGTGCGGTGACCATAACAGAGGATGATGCTCCTCCGATTTTGGGTCCGGGAACGGCGTTCGACAGTATAAAAGAGAAGAAGGCTGCACCTGCGGCGTCGCCGAGAACGTCCATCTCGTTGGCCGAAAGGTTGAGGAGGGGCATGGGTGAAGTTGCGGGTGATTTGCAGGCCTCGGTGAAGTCGAAGCCAGTCTTTGCGGCCAGCGATTAGGTGATTGGGAAACCCTCGGTGGATCTTACGCAAATAGTGTTGAGTTTCTTGCACGAGCATGTTGGCAACTCTTCATAACTTTTTATTTTGTCGTCCTTTACTTACTGCATATTCTGTTATCATTGTCTGTTTTCCTTTTCACAACATCTATAACTGACCTAAAAGTAGTCCCAGTGGTAATTTTGTGCATAATAACATCCCTTGTGCATTATTGAGTGAGTACATCGACACCATCATTTTAAGTGATAAGGATCATATGTTCGGCTTGGGTGCAATGTGCACCATTCTAAGCAATTGTGTTGTACTAAGTTTTGACATTGCGACCCAACGAAACATACCTCTGTTGACGCCGTCCAACCGTCTGGAAATATCCAAGCCCTGGGATTATGTCCCTGGACGATGGCAGGCTATCAAAGGAGGTAGGCGGTTGTCGAATATTCTTTAAAGCTGAAAGTTATGGATGGCTTTCCCTATATCTTTGAAAGGTCTACCTGGTCCGCATGCCGCGATCGCCTTTTCGAGTGCAATATTGGTGATGTCGACAAGTTCTCTGCCTTGGTTGTCCTGAATGAAGAATATTAATTGTAGTATCAGCAATAGTAAACTAGAATTTTCATACAACATCGCCCACGAGAAAGGTTTGCGATGTGTCCCCATGGTATCCGTCCAGGTGATGTCAAATCGACATCACCATCTACCTGGTTTATTTCTAACTTGTTAATAACAAATTGTTTATAAACATTTAAAAATGGCTGTTAATAATTGGGTCCGGGGACCAAATGTTATTAACTTTGTTAAAAATTCCCAGCGAATTTTCAATGGTACCCTAATGTTGATGTTGACGATATCGCCGTTTTCTAATTTTCGGCTGCCAAAGTCCGTATAGTTAAACAGAAGAAAAATAATTGAGTGTATAAACCCTTACTCGTCTGGTATTCCATGCGCGATGACGTTGTTGACACTACAAAACGGTGAAACATGCGAACCATGCACCTAGTTGAAAAGAAATGACTGACCTGGTACAGCACAAGCGAGGAAATTGTTGGTAGAGCAGAGGTGATGGATATGCTGAATGTTTGATGATGAAATCATGTATGGCAGAACCGATGGCGTTTCGTAGGGACACTAACCTTGTAAATAGTTTACTAGTTAAGTGTTATTTCGAAAGAGACACTGCCATACCTGTACCAAAGATTTGGCGAACTCCCTAACTTTTCTGGCCAATAAAGTTGCTTTATGAAGACGTGATTCTTCTTGAGCTCCAAGTTTTATTTTGCCAGCGTCTCCATGAACTGACAAGAAGGTTTAACAATATACTCTGGAACCAACCGAGGAGTTATCCGAGAAGTGCCAAAGACAAAAGGTTCCTTTGGTAGAATGATAGAGTAGTCTCCAAAGTCATCGTGCGAACCATACGCAGCAGCTTCAGCACTGCTTCGACTGCGAACCAAGACTCTGGGCAAAGAACACTGTTGGAATTTCCAGAAAAGGCTTGATGACAGAGAAAATGGCGAGCGCTTTGAGCTCAGCATCGGGCGCTCGTTCCAATTCCTTATAAGGCAATCTCGATAACATAAAGAAGCACAACACTCTATTGCTCATTTGTATTTGCAGTTCATTAACTTGTTTGTTACTATTTCGAAGGTGAGCCTTGCATAAAAGCCGCTCGAGTTGCACAAGGGGAACTTCTCTTGTTCCGCTAGAAACGGACAGAGTCGTGTGGGTACAATATTTATCAGGTTTTCGTCGCCTCAAGTCCGTACCAATGCTTGACTCTGTCGCTGTTAATTTTCCCTCTTCTACTACTGATGGTGACATATTTTTTGGCCGCGTTTCCTCACCCTCCATTACTTGTCCACATATATCCTTCGTTGGCGAGTTTACCACGGACGGAAAAGTCATGGTCAATTTACCCTGAAGACTTTTATCCGGGTGGCTGTTGTATATTGGCATATAGACTCAAGATATCAATATAGATAAGGTATTGGTTGTTGGGACCGGTTGACGGCAAGAAGTTATGTTTTTAATTAATAATCGGTAGTACAAATATTGTCTCAGCAATATCAGTAACTAGTCTTTACAGTCGAAAAAACCTAGCAACTACCTTTGAGGCAGAACTTGAATCGCGAACAACCGTTGGACTATCTGATTGTCTTGCTTATCGAGTGCTTCGTGATAATAACCAACTCCGTGTGTGAGGGTCTCCACAGGTCCTTTATCGGTGATGTGATCAAGATGCAGTTATAGGTCTTCGGGCTCATTATTCAGAAAGAGGGAAGAGCTGTCATCGGCAAAGCAGTGAGTTAGAATGTCGTTGACAGTCAACCTGCGCTGTCTTCTTGACGGAACGAAAATGACAACTGGTTTGGATGGCGAGTACTCCCTGATTGCCATGGCAATCATACGTGAAGGGAAATGAGGAATCGAAAAGGACTGGATATGAATGGCCGTGTCCAAAGGGCGGGCACTAACAGCACAGTGAGCTATCAGAATACAGAAGGACCCATCTGGGTGCAAAATTAAATATTGTGTTCGGAGGCGCCCATCCACTTTCCAAGATCTTCAGCATTGACCAAGGATACGCCACATGCAACAATACCCGTTTTGTTTCCGGTCTGTCGTTCCGCATACCGAGTACACCGTACGTTGGCCTGACTTCGCCACCAACCATTTGAATTTCATCTGCGATCAAGAGCCCGAGGTTCTGAACGTTCTCCGCTGCCTCCACCTTCTCGAGACGACATCCGACATCCCACTAGAAACAACCCACATCAGGACACAAACCATTATGGAACCAATTAAAAATACCTGTGTCGGTGTGCAAACAATCACATCACCTTTCTCCAGCAAGCGCAAGTCGGCACTCGTTTCGCCCGTCAGACTGGCAATTTCCTTTCCACTTTGCAATTTTCCAAACTTCGCTTTCCACTCGTTCACCCGAAGTTCCACCATCTCCTGATAAGGTTCAATGCAGACAGCGCGTGGCGATCTCGTTTGTTCCATAACCTCAACAGAGCGGACTCAGCACAGATCATTTTACCACTCATGGTTGGTGCACCGATAAAAATATTATCATCGGAAGTATAGAGCGCCTGAAAAACTTGGGTTTGGATCTTGTTAAAAGTCTGAATGGAATCCGCATAGAGAGCTTCAAACTCTTTATTATGCCATGGAAGTGGTTGCAAGTCTAGCAAGGTAGTCAGCTTCGGGAATCTCTTGGGAAGTATAAGATGCTTGAATGAAATAGGCAGGCGGGTTTCGCCATGTAGCCACCGGTCTGAAATGACAGAAATATAGTAATTCGGGGGGGTGGGTTCAAACATCGGCCCTGTGATTGTCACACTGTGTTCATCCTCTGCATAGCGCCGGCGGAGAATGAAGGTATTGGAGAAAAAGGGTAATCTCCCCATTGACATCTTCGACAAGGATGAGGAAAGTCTCAGCTAAACTGTGAATCTTCTCGTCCCATCGAAAGTCTGGAACAATTGAAAGATCAATGCGAAGAAGTGAACGGGTAATCGGCTGCGCTTGCGCTTGCAGTCTATTGATAGGAATATCAGTAATTGAGACATGTTGCACCAGAACTCAAACATACTGAAGTTTTGGGAAACTGTGCACTAGGCGATGCACGAGACGGCCTCCAATGAGCTCACCAATTTTTAGCGGGGTAAGGTCGAAATAACGGTACCAAGGCTGTTAAAACGACGCATTTAAATAAAGACTGATCTTGGAATTATGATGACTCACAAATTGCTTCCCTTCCGCTTTCCGAATAACTTCGCTGGAACACCTTTGAATTGTCGGAGGGGAGTCATAGAACCCCACCTATAAGAATCGTATTATGATGTATGTAGCGATGAAGCGCAACAAATACTTACATCCGCTTTTCAACCATCTTGCACATATCCAGAGCGGCCTTGGCAGGTACAGCTGTCTGCAGCAGGCACAAAACCTTCCAACTTGAGTTGAGATATGTATGCCTGTAAAAGTACATTTATCTTCACAGCAGGTTCTTCAACAATGAAATCAACCCGTTTTTGAATAAGACTTCCGTCGTCCTGATAGTCTGCACCAGCACCATATAGGGCTGGAGACCACAGCGAGTATAAGCCATTACAGTCGAACCTGAGCATTCGAACATAGCTAGATGGATAGGTTGGAACTGATCAAAAAAAAATGCGACAAAGAGAACTTACAGATACGTATAACCAAGCCATTGGACAGCCTCGTCTCTGTTCCTTACGGTACCCAAGACTATTTTCGCATTGAGATTATCCGCCAACTTAGAGACAAACTGGGATTCGATTGGGAGCTGTTGGTTCAGTAAACTCAAATAATATTGAAGCTCCGAGTGGTTCGTGATGATGGCGCCCTCGCCGAAAGTGTCGAATTGTGGCCGACCTGCCCGTCCGAGCATCTGAAGCATATCTTGGGAGGAAAGTTCGACCCAACGACCTTTTTCCGGGTTGTAAATTTGTGTACCTTTGATAATAACGGTGTGTGGGGGTAAGTTGACTCCCTAAGCCAGAGTGGCGGTACAGACAAGCAATTGGATTGACCCATCTGTGAATAGTTCTTCCACCAACCCACGGTCTTCTCTCGACATCCCTGCGTGGTGGATGGCAAATCCGAATGGAAGCAAGT
>QDKV01004773.1_pt1 | contig 14124 bp, 24 predicted proteins | sample 1861101 | NCBI WGS metagenome assembly QDKV01 (sample SAMN04275158, study PRJNA302643) | Fungus metagenome, whole genome shotgun sequencing project. | isolation source: fruitbody | host: Mallocybe terrigena | place: Sweden | collected 2013 | reverse complement strand
TAACATTAAACACTAGGAAATTGGACGGGAAATTGGACGAATATCTCGACTCGATCCGACGTGAAAACAAAGTTACTGACCTCTTCACGACCTCGGTGACTAGGAGCAGATCAGAGCATCGTTCATCCATAATACAATCTTTGTGGCACCCGAATAATTGCGCAGATCTGCACCCCATTCTTCGTGAAATGTATAGGTTTCTTTCAAGCGTTTGATCTTCGCTGGGATTATTCTCTCTGGGAACTGGTCTGTCGATGAAGATGGTGAACGTTTTTCCCCTGCAAAACAGGTGGATAAGACGATGCCGCCCTGAGTCTTCTCTATACCAGGGGTTTTCTTCGTCAAGGTGCTTCGGGACCTGAGGTCATGCTTACAATTGTCCGCTCTATGCTCATGGCTACGACGCAAGATTTATTTTCCGTAGGAAGTGCTACACCTCTATTCGTTGTGATCAGCGAGGCACAAGTGGCTGCCAACTATCTGAGGAAGTATTTCGCTCCACCACAGGGGGTCGTCACCCTCAAACTTCAACCGGGGTGGTGAAACTTGAGCAAGAAGAACCCATCACCGTCGAGCTACCGTGGCAACTGCGTTAACAAGAAGGTGTTGCATGAGTTGCTTCTCGACAAAGACGCGCGCACACTGAAAGGCCCGGTTTGCCGTATCAACAGTCCTGAAGAGCTGATGCCTTTGTGCCAAGTGAACCTCATGGGGTCCCGGATGAAAGGCCCCAATTCTGGCAAAGAAGTACACCAGATATATGGATGGAAAGAGCCAGTGTTGTACAGGTTAGCCTGCAGAAAGGTAAGTGCCATGTTCAAAAAGGGTACATCAGCAAAAATGCTCTAGCTATACGGCAGTGACATCACTGAAAGGGGTGTATGATTTACATGCTTGCAATGAACTTGGTCGTTATAAGTGTAATTGCGAGCGTAGCGGGCAATCTTCTAAGTTCTAAAGGGGTGGCAGGACAAACATACCAAAACACGCTGCAACTTTTTTGGCAGGCGAGCTTGCGAGCGCCGAGCGGAACCTGTGTATTTGGGGCTTGGTATTCGCTCTGAATAGTGTCCGAGAACATGGCTGGGACAAAAAATGACATCTTTTGTGGTGGAATGTGGAACTCGATGGTTGTATGCAGTTTCGTCACAGTCCCAGCGATTGTAAGTACTACTCTTCTGTGTGGACTGTTCTCGAGTAAAGAACCTTGGTATGTTGTAAATGTATAAACTATAGTGGACAATATGTACAACCGTGAGATTCGAAGCGAGCTTGCGAGCCGATACTTTATATGTGGATTTTGGAGCATATAGTAAAATAATAAATTTTTATTATACTAGGGAATTATAAAACCTGATATAATTGCACACCTCTTACCTCTGAAAAATATGCCCAAGACCAGGTACACAATGTTTCAATGCAGTTCGTGCAAGGCAACTGTTTATCTTGAATAGCTGAGAGATTGTCTGTGGAACAGCTCTGACCCCTGAGAAAGTCGCGTCGCTCGACGACGGGGTGACCCGATCAGACCCGGGTCATGACAACACATCGGGATTAACGCGACTTCTATGTTTTTTTATAAATGTTGATGACCTTCAGAATGATTCATAACCATCGACGACCACCTTCTGCGTCATGACTGACAACCAACCCAGGCCCTTCAAAATTGATGTTGACCAGGAGACACTTGACTGGATAACTCAACGCGTTCAGAGCGCTCGAGTAATCCCAGACGCAGCCAAACTTCCACCAGACAAAACTTGGGACGATGGTATTCCAAGTGTCATAATTAAGGAACTGGTCGAGTACTGGAGAACTACTTACGACTGGCGTAAGGTGGAGGCAAAACTCAACTCCACCTTCAATATGTTCACTCTGGATGTTCCAGTATCGGATGAAGTAGTTCGTGTGCACTTTGTTCACCAACGCAGCGAGCGACCGGGCGCTATTCCGTTGCTTTTTGCGCATGGGTGGCCTGGTAACTTTACAGAGGTGAGTCTTCTACCATGTATGTAATGGCAGTTTACAATATTTAATCATGCCGGAAAGGTCACTGGTCTTCTCGGTCTTACCTCCCCTGAAGATCCAAATCAACAAGCTTTTCATATTGTTGCTCCTTCAATCCCAGGATTTGTATTCTCTTCTTCGCCTCAGGTTTGTCAACCATTTCTAGTTGACTGTTGTTCCTGGCTGAGTCACTCTAGAACCCAGAATTTGCTATTTCGCACATTGGTGAAGTTTACCATAAAATCATGCTCACTCTCGGTTACACCAAATACATTGTTCAAGGAGGAGATTGGGGATCCATGATATCGCGTTCTATCGCTCAGAACTATCCCGACTCTTGTTTGGGAATTCTCTTGAACATGATTTTTGCGTTGCCTCCTTCTCCTTTCAAGAACCCCCTTGCATTACTCCGGCTCGTCACTCGATGGCTGACGCCGGAGGAGAAGAAGAGGTTGGGACGCATGCAGTGGTGGAGGACGAAGGAATTCGGTTACTATCATATCCAATCTTCGAAGCCACAAACCATTTCGTATGCACTGTTAGATTCTCCAGTGGGCATGCTTTCATGGATCCGCGACAAATTGGAGGTCTTGGTCGAGCCCGGGTATGTCTGGGACAAGGAGACGGTCATTACATGGGTGATGCTCTACCTGCTTTCGAACAGTGCTTGGCACGCGAGACTTTATAAACAAAGTATAAGTTACGTTGAGGGAGTTCTCAAACAAATCATTCCTGCCCAAGTTGCTTTTGGAGCCACTTGCTACCCACAGGAAGTCGGTTACGTTCCAAAGTGGTGGGCGCAGGCATCAGTCGCACACAACATTGTGTTTTGGAAAGAACATGACAAGGGTGGACATTTCCCCTCCGTTGAATGCCCGGAGGTCCTCCAAAATGATATTCAGGAATTTGTAAGTGTTCTACCAGAGAGTACGAAATTTTCGTTGCGGCAGGGATATGTAGGAACATGAAATGTGTGTACATACTGTATTAGTATGCCGCCGACCAACACGTGTTGTTTGTGAAACCCCGAATTGAAAAGTTTTGCAATTGAAATCATATACAAGGGACCTCCTTTATTGACAACGACAACATGCTCCGACAACGGTAATGCCTATCGCTACTGCGCCAGCGCTTCTTATAGGCATCGGAGCACGCATCCTTCTGGACAAATATAACCGCTCCGATGGACCATTCATCAAAAATTTCATTCTTATGGGAGTCTGGCAAGGTGTTGCTCTTCATTACGCCACGAAGGCTTCCGGAACCTCAGGGCTCATAATTCTTGTGGCGTTTGGTATTGCGGTGAAGCTTTTCATCGAATACAGCTTGCTGCCCGATGTTACGAGATGCGTTACGACAATATTCGGTGTTGCCCTGGGAGTTTTCATTACAGATTTCCTTTCCCAATATTTTGACAAGCCACCACCACCTTCATTTGAACGGAGACGGAGGAAGACAGAAAAGGCTCCGACACATCAAAAACGCGATGAAAAGCACGAGAAACCTCTACTCCCTCAGCAGCAGCAGAGCGCGCACGATGAGACTGTGATCACCAGCGGAGACGTTACCGACCTTCAGACGTTGACTACAACTTCATTCCATATATCAGATATCACTTCCGTCGATTCAAGCTCGGATCGACTTGGACCAGTTTCGTCAATGACACCGCTTGAACGCGATATCCACGTTCTTAGGACACGGGCTGCACTCGCCGACAGCGAGCGGCGCCGATTGAAAGAAGAAAGGAAATGGGCTATTTCGCAAGGTAATCTTGCAAGAGCCTCACAAATGAAGTGGGAGATGAAGCGATATAATTCGCTCATGGAGACATTCAGTCGAGAAGCAGAGAGAAAAGAGTTGGAAGGTAATGATTCATATATCTAAGAGACTACTCGAGTTTTGCCCTGACATAGTTGTTCTAGTCTCTCGCTCATATGGTTCGAGTTCAACCACCGGCAATGGTGCCTATTTCAACAACGGAAATGGGGGAAAATCACCCTCCTCAAGTTCGAAAGACAGATCGCTCGTGCCACTTCGAGATATGTCGACGAATGGAAACGGGCACTCGGGCCAAAAATCGAAGAACTCGTCCAATGCGAGGCCAGGTCATCTTCGGGGTGCCAACGGATAACGGGAGCCCGAAATGATCTACCTAACATTTCACAGCCCGCACATAAGTCGACGGAAACCAATAGATTATCCGGCCAAGATGGGACTTTCTGTGACCAGCCTTTTCTTCGTTTGGAATACCGCAAACGATGAATGACCTGACTCCGACGTCGATAATAGACAGGACACCTCGTTTCGAATTTAGGTTATGGATGACAGTAATACAACATTAAAAAAAGGAGAAACTTTCGGATCATAAAGAAAAGAGTAAATGCAACAAGAATGTACGAATATAAACGAAGATTTAAAAAAGAGATAATCTGCCAATCAATGTCATCGATATGACTTGCCGTTCTTAATGGATGTTGATGCTGAAACGGAGGAAGTCCCATTGGTCTTCGCACCAACACTAGCGTTCGGCCGTGGCTTTTTAAGATTGGGATCAGCCGCCTCTTTCATAACCATCTTGGCATGAATCTCCTCTAATTTAGTAGCTTTGACTTTCTTTGGCCAGAAGAGGGTGACAAATCTGTGAACAAGAACGTGGCTCGTGAGGAAAGAATATTGTTTAAAAAATGCACTCACGTCCATAAATGCCTCCTCCATCTATCCCGATCTTCCCCAGCTGCCTCCTTTGTATTCAGCACAAACTCAATTCGGCGGCCAATAGCAGCCAAGGAATCTTTCAAAATAGCAACCTTATCATCTCGGGGCATGTCTTCGCCCGATAGCTTCAGTTGTTTCTAAATTCGATAGATCGATATTGCCCCTGGCACTAGGAAGATGAAAGAAATAACGAACCAATTGTTTCTTGACGGGTCGTAACTCCTCCTTTGTGGCAGCCTCGTCCATAGAAGGACTGGACGATAATAATAATAAGAAGTAAATGAGATATCAAGAAGATAAACTAAATAGCCATACCATTCATCAGACGACTCAGAATCCGTAAATGTCGGCGTAGGCCTCCGCTTCCTCTTCTTCGCACTTGCATCATCAATTGACGCAACAGCCTCACTCTCCGCCCGACGCTTCAAACTATTCGAGTAAGACGACGAACTCGATGCAACCGCAGCAGGAGGTGGCGACGTCGACACCTTCAGCGATCCTTTACTACGCAGCGATGTCTCAAGATTCCGCATCCTCTCCTCGTGCTCTCGCAAAACGCCAAGCAAGAAATCACCACGACGGACGAGGTGGATGGCATTAGGGATCGGTCGGCTGGCAGCGTCTTCACCCTTCTTGCCTTCTTCGAGGAAAAATTTACCATCTAAACCGAGCCTCGGGTCTTTCTGCATTGCTTCCCAATTGCCAAATCCATACAGATAAGCACCAACGAGGAGCATCGCATCGTCCTGTTGATTCCATCTGCCAGACCAGTTAAGCGTCGGCCGGATGTTTTCAACAGGTATCCTCCATCTATATGGGTCATCGACTTCAGAGAGCACATGGTAAAGGATACGAAGATCACGATGCCGCGACAACACCGTTTCAGCGTTGATGTTGCCTACCCCACGACAGGTAACAAGTACGGCCTTGCTCTTCTGTGCATTGGTCAGCGTCTCGCCAGAAGCCATTTTCTGGCGTTTCTGGTCCTCGCTATCCTTAACAGCCTGGGCACAGATCTCGATTATTTCTTCCGCAACATCATAGAGCATACCACGGTTCTTGTCTTGCAACTTTGATTCCGTGACCTGGTTTGGTAATTAGTATGCCGCGCGCAGAGCAATGGCAAATCCCAACACGCACGATAACATCATATCGCTGACGAATGTCTCCCCACCTCTGCATACTCCTGATCAAAACACGGACATCCCGCTCCTTGAGCTCCATAGCCTTCTGGCTGGCCGTCTTTCGCTGCGTCGCGGGCGCCTTGAGCTTCTTCGGCGCTGGAGGCGGAGGCTGGTCAACATCCATACCCTCATACGACACCTGCGCATGAGTCCGCTTTCGCGACTCGTTCGCATTCTCTTCTATCCTGCGCTCGTCCTCCTCCAGCTCCAGTTTCTGTCGCTCCTCAATTGGGATGATATCCTCCCAGTTCATATCATTCTTGATGTCACTGACATTCGCGAACTGAGCGAGGAAGCTTTCACCACCCAAGGAAGCGCCCGCGCCATCGCCAGTTTGAGTCGTCTCGTGGGCCTCGGCACGGCTCAGGACATCGTCCAAGTCCATCTCATCGAGCTTCTGACTCTGCATCGAGTCATCTTTATCAAACCTAAAAGAGATGCCGTTGAGGCACTCCCGCAGTCAAGCAACGTGGAGCCACTCACATTTTCTGTGCACCATACTTTAGCACCGCCGTTAACTCTTCTTTACTTAGATTATCGGGTTTGCTGGTATCCTTAGCGGGACCTTTGGAACTAAGGTGTGCTTGTGAGGTGTCCATCTGGTTGATAACTTTGAAATCAAATCATGAGCCAAGCCCCACAGTGCCGTGTGACGATACATGCTTACTTGCGTACTCCAGCACCATCTTCTTCTTCGCTCGCTCCAAAACGTCTTCCTCCATCGTATCTTTACTTACGAACCGATAAACATTAACGTGAGATTTTTGCCCAATGCGATGAGCCCGGGCCATAGCCTGCAGGTCATTCTGAGGATTCCAATCACTCTGTTGATTAATTAGCTTGGAATCAGCACGTGAAAGTCGCCGAAGATGAAACTCTAACAGAAAAAAAAACGTACATCAAAAATGATAACCGTATCGGCCGTCTCCAGATTGATCCCGAGTCCACCCGCGCGAGTTGACAGCAAGAACGCGAAATCCGGAGATCCAGGAGCGTTGAAATGAGCAATGGATCTCTTGCGAGCCTCAGAAGCGATCATGCCATCGAGTCGTTGATGTGCATACCCTCTAAATGACATATAGTCACTGAGGATGTCAAGGATGCGGACCATTTGACTGAAGATGAGCACCCGATGACCATCCTGTTTCAGGCGAGCAAGGAGCTTATCAAGAAGGACCATTTTGCCGCTGTTCATCACAAGTCCTTTCAATTGCTCCTCCCTTGTCTCGGTTGGCTGCTCGGCTCCTTCAAATAGGAACGGATGATTAGCCGCTTTTTTCAGTTCCATAGCTGAAAAGCTTGTCAGTTTCAAGCATCAGGGGCAGAGGGTCGTAATACCGATATTAAGCAAACTGATGTTACTGTTTCCATTAGCACTCTTGACCAGCGCAGCAAAGTTCTGACAGGAACAATAAGGAAACTATCGAGAGGGGTAAAATTTCCCAAAGCAAGACTCACTTTCGTCAAGATATTCTTGTAGTAATGAGTTTGCATAGCACTCATTTCCACACGAAGAATTCGCTCGCTTTTCGTGGGCAACGACTTCAATACATCCTTCTTCAACCGACGCAACATCAACGTCTCGAGTTGGGCGTGAAGTTGCTTTATCTTCATTTCATGATCTGCATCATTGAGGTCGAATTCGTTCGTCAGAGCGACTGAAAAGCGTAAATGAGCATGCGACAGACAACCACACACAATTCAGCAACTCACATTTCTCTGGCATAAGGAAGTGCATCAAGGACAACAACTCTAAAAATTGTTCAGATTTGGGTGTTAATGTTTGGAGGAAACTGAAGGAAACTCACCCTTCACGTTGTTCTGAAGAGGGGTCCCAGTAATGAGCAACTTTGATGCAGCATGGAAGGACCTCAAAGCCTCATACAATTGGCTCTCCGAGTTCTTCAATCGATGAGCCTCATCAACGGCGAGTACCTGCCATTTCATATCTCCCAACTCCTTTGCATCTCTCAAAATCAACTCATAAGTCGTCAACAAGACATTCATCTTCAACTTCTTATTCGAGGGCCCGAATTCATATTTCCGAATAACCTCTCGAGCGGCAGCGGTGCCAATATATGTGATCACATTGAGATCGGGTGCCCAAGTTTCGAATTGGCTTTGCCAAGCTGTAATGGTGGAAAGTGGGACAATGACGAGGAAGGGACCATACTGTTGCATTTGGTGGAAGAGATAAGAAAGGAAAGCGACGGTTTGGACGGTCTTGTAAAAATAATAGATTAGAACCATAAGAAAACGTTGACGACTTGTATACACACCTTTCCAAGACCCATTTCATCAGCTAGGATCCCATTATCGCCTTTGCTCCACAAAAACGCAAGCCAATTGAGACCCGTCAATTGGAAGTCCTTTAGTTCCCCGCCAGTTACGTCGATATAATCTGGATCCTTATGCAACCTCTTAAAGTCTGGCCTCGAAGTACGGTGGTACGAAACACTTTTGTAAGGAAACTTGGCCTCTGCCTCTCGCCTTCTATAGGCAGCGATATACTCTTTCGCTATGGGATTGACATCCTTCTGGAGTTCCCAAGTGCAGTGATCGTAATTGAGTCCTTGCCACTTGCAAAAGTACTCCATATCACCATCGACGGTTTCGCGATGAGCGACGATGCGTTCAATGTTGCGGAAGGTTTCGAGGTCCTCTTTCTCGCGTTCCTTTTCGAGGTGGAGGGCTTCGCGGTCTTCTTGGGAAATGCCGGGAGCACTGACGCGGGCCTGCCAGATCTTGTATGCTTTGATATAATTATCAACACGTTTGAGGCCCCTGAAGCGCTTGAGGAATTCATAAGTCTCGTCTGTGTTATGAAGATGAGAAAAGTTTTTCCATTTGATATGAAAGCGCTAGATAGATACGTTCTGAGAGTGTTCCTGGTAGAATGGAGAGATAAGTGAATGCTTACGATGTTCTCGAACCAGAGGTCCTCGGCGTCATCTTCCCTGCCCTCATCACGACTGTGGCCAAGGACAGCTTCTATCTCGTCTTCTTCTTGATATTGGATGTTGGGGTCGACATAATAGCCATTTTGATCCTCAACTTGCTCTTCAAACCTTTCAAAATCTCGAACGTCATCAACGTAGTTGGGTACCTTTGTACCTCGACTGGAGATGCGGACTTCGTCAGGAGGTAGACGGGATTTCTTCTTCTTGTGGGAACGGGAACCATAATCGGAGTCAGAGTCCGAAGTGGAAGCGTGACGAGCGGGAACTGCGATAAAGAACAATTGTTGGTATGCATGGGCCCGGTCCACGGTCAAACAGGACGACACGGACATACCTTTTGGTTTGAGGGCAGGGGTGGCAGAGGAACGTTGCTGGGGTTTCTTCTTTTTAGCGGGCTTCCGCTTTTTGGAGCCATAGTCGTCGTCAACAAAACCAGTGTCGTCGTCGTCTGGCTCATCGTCATCGCCATGGTCCTCATAGCCCTAGAGAGGATATATTAATTATATCGCGCATATATGTAATTATAGACATACAGAATCTTCGATGTCCTAGACACATATAAAAAGTCAACGAGTGGAACAGAGGTAAAGAGAGACGAAAAAACATACGGAGTCGTTGCGAGAGACAGGGATACGGTGGGTAGCATGGTTGAGATTGTCGAGGGCGGAGTCATCGTCGATAGACTCGCCGTCAGCGTCGATGTCATGGTGGTTCTGGGAGTGGAGCGCAAGATTGTGGTCGTCGACGTGCATAGCCTCGTCGGAGTCATAGTCGATGGGGAGAGGGGGAGGGGGAGGGGAAGGGGACTGGGAAGACATGAGAGTGATGATGGGAGTGGTGAAGAGGGGGACTTGGGCGCCATCCATGGCCAACGGAGAGAATTCACACGGGGAACAGCGTCGCTACAAGCATCGTGACGGCCAACGCCGAAAGGGTGCTCGTCACCGGCGCTCGTGACGGAGACTCCGATCTGACCATAACGGGCCAGACTGATAAGAGACCATCGCGGCAAGTGTTCGGCAGCGGGTAAAGAGGACAAGGGGTGACATGTCCGGCGATTCCCTATGGAACCTTCCCATCTGTCTGTCGTTGTCGACCTGTCCCCGTGTCAATGGTACCGGTCGAGTCAACCGCTCGACACATTCCTCGCCCAGCTACTGGTGTTTCTCAATGCGCACATCGCCCTCGAGCATGACAACTCTCTTGCTGTCTTTGCTGCGTTGCCCAACAAAAGGTTAGCAGCACGATGAATCGCAACCTTCTTTTCTCACACTCGTCCTCTTTAGTGTAATGCTCTTCGCCTCCACCGACCCCCCACACGACTCCCCAACCGATCCAAACTGCTATCTCCCTTTCAAGCGGCTCGACTCGGCCGTCACTGCCCGCATCTCCGAGGAGCTCAGCGATCCAGATCTCGACGTCAACGCTCCTTCCGCCCTCGTCGGGGCACTCACCAGGGCCCTGTGCTGTTCGTTTGTGTTTTCCAGCCACCGTAACCCAGCTCATTGCTCCAGCTAGTTATCAACCGACTCAATCTGATCTCCCAGCTCACCGATCCACGTATCCTCATCCTCTCCGTCTCTCCAGACCTTTCCACTGCTTATATCCCCATCATGAACGCCATATTCTCCGCTCAAAAATTGGTAATTTTTCATCCCTCCCCCCTCATACCCTTTGTCTGAATTCCAATCAAGAAAGTCACAATTGATGCCGGCCAGATCATGGGTCCCGACACCGTCTTCCTCCAGCAGGCTGCCCATCTCACCGGGGGTTCCTATCTCTATCTAACCGAAACCAGTGCCCTGCTGCAATACCTTATCGTAAGTTCCCCCTTATCACCGCCCTCACCCCGCAGTCTTCCCCATCCAATCCCAACACAGATGTCCTTCCTGCCTCCTCCTGCCATCCGTAAGGTCATTGCCGTCCCTACTCAGGATAAGGTCGACTTTCGTGCAGCGTGCTTCTGTCACAAAAATATCGTTGACATTGGTTTCGTTTGTTCCGTTTGTTTATCCAGTTAATCCCAATTTGTTTATTTTTGTTATCTCCTCACCTGACTCATTTTCAGTATTCTGCCAGCCCGTCCCAGTCTGCTCAACATGTCGGTAAGGTTTATCCCCCAACCGCTCCTTCTTCCGTCATTTTCTGATTTTCTGCGATAGGACAAAGTTCCCGATCAAAACCCTCCAACGTCTCAACGCTTCTCGTCCACCAGGCTCAGCAAGGCCCTCACCCCCAGCACGTTCAAGGCCCTCGGTCGATCATAGCCCATCCACCCCATCATCAATAACAAACGGTTCCACGCACTAATATACAATCACGTCCTGTAACAATTTCCCTCGTCCTATAATAAAAACGACGTGATAAATATCTGCGGCCTGTCGCCTTTCTTTTGTTCATTCCCTGATCGCGGGTGAGGATGTCGTATGATCATTGCCTAAAACAACGTCGTATGTCAAGACCCCGATCAAAATGCAGTTTTGTTTGAGACCCAAACTTACCTTTGGCTTCGGATGTCGGGTCGAGGCATAAGCCACTGCCATGCTCGCCGTCGTAAATGCGCACCATAATCTCACTGTATGGAGAAATTATGGGGTGCGAGTTTAAACGTGTCCTCTGAAATTTTAACCAAATTTCGACAGAAAAACCCACCTCGTGCCTCGCCTCCATCTCTGCCCTCTTCAACTGTTAGGACGATCGTCCCTGCAGAGGGTGTCCATTCATCTTCTTCCTTGCCTAAAACTACGCCCCCTGACAAATGGTATCTCAGGGCACAATGGTCATCAACTCACCCCAAAATTCCTTCATTAAGCTCTCCAGGATCCCATGGGGATCGCCTTCCTCCGAAGAAGACAAAGTGGATCTAATAGCCAATGCCTCACCTATCCTTCTCGCAATCCCCAGCCTTACGATGTGTTCTCCTGTCCCTATAAAACGAGAGGATCCGGGTGTGAGTTATCATTCGGCGCCAGGCTGAAATTTCTTTACCGGATACGCTGCACGCCACGCCTTGTCCTAAATCCCGACTTGACGCTGCCCAACAGCCTGCACCGTAGACCGCTGCCTCCCCAACACGACCCGGATACTTCAACAACAACCCACCACTAGTCAAATTCAAAATCGATCAGTCGTCAAAAAGAAAGAAAGGAGTTATTCTTTTCCAGAAGAAACGAACCTTGACACGCCAGCAGCTACCCCATCTGCTTCACAAAACGCCACCGCCCCGACTGTATCTTGCAAATCCATCAATCCTTCTGCACCCTCCCGTTCTTGATTTTCTTCTTCGATGTCCACTATGGATCCTGATGGACGCTCGAGCCTACTCATCCACTTCTCCCATTTACCTTTCGCCGAAGGGGTGATCAGCGACTCGGGAGGGACAGTTCGTACCCCCCTAGTCGAAGCAAAGTTGTGTGCTCCAGAAGAGACGAGGGTCCTTATCGCGTTATTTGAAAGGGAAAGCTGAGTGGGTATGCCAACAAAAGGTAGGGAAGGAACTCACAGAGGAGGAATCCTCCCTATCCTATCCCTTTTTCTCGAATGCTCAAGCACAGCTCTAGAAGCCAAAATCGGGTTCTGTACACCTTCGAATGAAGAGGAAAAGGTTGTCTCAGTCTCGATTGATCAGTTCACTACTTATCGAAACTAACACTCTCCCAAAAGGAGGGTTGATAGGAAACAAAGAACAGAAACACAGACACACACCAGACACAGCACCTACACTCCCGAAAAGACCAGTAGTACCGTGCATAATCGCAGCATCGCACTCGACCGTGCCTTCGAGCGTAAGATTGGAGCCATATCCTGCGTTGAAGTGTTCGTCGTCTTCGAGGTGTTGGATGGCCGTTTGGACCATTTGAAGGCTTAGTGTCTGAATAGAAAGAACCCAGGGACAGAGATCAAAATGTGGGGTGTTTTCAGTAAAGGATACAACTTGTCAGATTACTGTAACACATACGTTTTCTTGCTGTACTTCATCCCTTGACGGCGATTGCGTTTGCAGAATTGAACTGTCGAGAGCTCGGACACAAGCACTGTTTTTTAATTCAATTTTTTTCATATCAAGCACGAAGCAATCGGGTACAACAATAAACAATTTACTTTCGTAAAGCACTCTTGATCGCCTGTTCATCTTTGTACCCGTGCACACCCGCTCCTCCGTGGACGATGATGAAAGCAAGAGGAGGCATTTTACTTTTGATCTATTCCGAAAAGCAAAGGAGATATTCATATCCGTCAACTCCTTTTAGTATACCACAACTTTATATACTACATAATACTGACACAGTAAGTCGGAACTTCATTGTCCTATACCTATTGCCCCAGTTTCGCGTTTTATTGGTTCGTTACATATCTTAATGACCTCCACCAAGCATTTTGGTTCGACCGCAGTCACGTTGTGGCAGCATAGACAAACCAGAATTTCGGGATTGCGGTTGAAGAGTGCAGAAGAAGGGTAGATGTATATTGGTTCCCTCAACCAAGGTCTTGTAGCCCTCTTGGGACCCTTATTGCAGAAGAAACGGCCTTACGCACCCCGTTATAATCTCGGCCTGCAGAGAGGACATCGTGTTTGTATCTAGAATAGTACTCACTTTTGAGATGTCCATATAAAAATTACCGGTCCATAATTCCTAGCAACTGCTTCCTTGAGCTCTCCTCATGCTTCGCGATTGTGCCTTCTTCGAATCGGCTTGTGCTTGCTTTCTCTTAGCAAGTGGGCAAAGGGAAGCAACCATCAAACACAGATAGAGCGTATAGTGGTTCCAAGGCCGTCAACACCGTCGGTGCTGGAGGCGGGTCCATGAAATCAAAACTCAAGAGATCGTTGATCCTCATCGCCTCAGCTAAAGGATCGTGGACGCTAAATTCGTCCGCATTGAATTGGGTGGGCCGGTCCGCCCTGGTTGAACCAGTCCGCATTTTGCTTCCAAAATCCAGCGACAATAACCCCAGAATTGTCAAACCCGTCTCGTCGACGTTAGTGGCGGCAATGTATACAGCAGATAACGCAGTGCCAGTGACTTTTGTCGATGTCTGTACCCCTGCCTCTGTTATTAACCACTGGCAGCCATAGTCCACGATTGGTCAAGTAGCTCGTCACAGCGTTACTGATTGACTGCTGCCAGTGATAACCTTCAGACTGGTCTCGCATCGGACATGAAGCGTGGTTTTCTAAACAGCAAGAAAGCGAAGGACAAACCTTTGTGCGACAATGGTGCATCTACAGGCAGCTCTGCTGTGGTGGCTCCTCCGAA
>QDKV01004774.1_pt1 | contig 14127 bp, 17 predicted proteins | sample 1861101 | NCBI WGS metagenome assembly QDKV01 (sample SAMN04275158, study PRJNA302643) | Fungus metagenome, whole genome shotgun sequencing project. | isolation source: fruitbody | host: Mallocybe terrigena | place: Sweden | collected 2013 | reverse complement strand
TCAGAGAGATCGGAATCCGAAGAAAAGTCAACAAAGCATTTAGTTGGGATACTAGCATAGGTTTATCAAGAGTTGAACTTGGCTGAGTAGACTTTGGGAAGTCGGTGTGGTCCATCCTAGCGCGCAAGAGACTTGGCCCGGTAATTTGTTGTCAATGGGAGCCGTCCGACTGGCCAGACCTAAATTTTTAATCTATAGAATAGAGGTTTTTGTCGAACGTATGGCACGACAGCCAGTAGTATGCGTTTTGTTCGTCGTCGCGCTGTGAAGTTGAACCATAGCGTTTCGACCTGCCCTGAACGGCAAATGTGAGGCGCGTCGCGTGTATTTGGTCATCTATCACTGTCCTCATGCCCAGTCGAAACACTACCGCGACAGCAGGTGCCAGTATTCAAAGCAAGCGAGAGAGTGTCAGAGTGAAGAAAGAGAAGGTAAAGCAGGAGAAAGTCAAGGAGAAGCGTCGGACAGAAACCCCTGTGGATGAAGACTCACATTGGGAAGAACAGGAAACGAACGACGTAGAGGACAACGGTACAGATTGCGAGAACCATGAAGGACACGTCAGCCCTCGGGGTAACAAACGCAGACGCGTGAATGGAGAGGGTGTTTCGGGTGCCACAGATGGCAACGGCCAACCTGAACTCACTTTGCTGAAAGTAAAAACTCTACCGCGTGGAGCTGACGGGTGCGTGTTACATAAACTTTTCACTCTACGATATCTTTTGAAATTCAGATCTTAGATATATACCTGGATCCATTGTCCGTATCCAGCTTTTTAACTTCGTTACCTATGACTTTGTCGAGTTCAAGCCTGGTCCTTATTTGAACATGATTATTGGGCCAAACGGTACAGGCAAAAGCAGCATTGCTTGTGCGATTGCTCTTGGCCTCAACTTTTCTCCGTCTGTATGTTCTCTATTCATAGCCGTCGAACATGTGTGATGATACTCTTCCCTAGATTCTCGGCCGTGCCACGGAGCTGAACCAGTTTGTGAAAAACGGTACTGATTCTGGTTACATCGAGATCGAACTAAAAGGCCCCAAGGGCAAACCAAATCTTGTGATTCGGAGAAATCTTAAGTCTGTGTCCAGGGGTTCGACCTTCACCTTCAACGGACAGTCTGCGACTGGTACAGACATCAAACGTAAGATGGCAGAACTGAATGTCCAAGTTGGAAATCTTTGGTGAGTTCCAGTTCTCAAGATACGATCTTATGTCATAACATCTTCGCTTGTAGTTCTTTTCTCCCTCAGGACAGGGTTTCTGAGTTCGCTCGTATGACGCCTCAACAACTTCTCCGAGAAACTCAACGTGCTGCTGGCGACGAAAATCTTACGAAATGGCATGACACTCTCATCGAGGCCGGAAAAGAATTAGGAGAGTTGCAAGCGGTTAGTTTGTTTTTGTTCTCCTTCGCTTTCCTCATTCACTATTTTTGTAGACTATCAAAACTGAGGAAGACACCTTGAAACAAATGAAGGACCGGAACGAGGGAATCGAACGGGACGTGCAACGCTACAAGGAACGGAAGAAGATCGAACACAACGTTGAAATTTTTCTTCGTTAAATCGACTTGACTTTATTGAATCTATTCGTCTAGATCGCTCTTTTGGATCTTCTCATTCCAGTCGCCCAATACCGAGAAATTCGGGCCAAATTCATTGAAGCAAAAGCTATCCAGCGCCAACTCCATGCGAAAGTGAGCCGACTGCAAACGCGAAACGAGCCAGCGCATGCTTTGCTCAAGTAATTCGTGTACTTTTATCGATGAGTTGATCTATCTTATTGTCTTCAGAGAATTTGAAAAGAACTACAAGAACGCAGAGAAGGACCGTGAAGCTTTGAAAAAGTCGACACAGGCAAAGTTTCAGAAATTGTCGAGCAAAAACCAAGCCAGCGATAAATTAGTGTGCCTTTTCAATATCGGTTTAATAACTTGTTTGAGTGATTTTGTTGATCTCTTAGGATCAAGAATCATCGGAAATTGTCGAAAAGCTTGCGAACATGAAGAAGGAGGAAAAAGAGCGTGCGAAGCAGATCAACTTTTTGGAAAATGAAATTGTGAAGTTGCAAGCGGAGGTCGACAGACCTCCTGTGGACCTTCCTGATGACGAAGAGCTTAAAGACCAGCAGAGGCAACTCAACCTCGAGAAGAGCGCATTGGCCACTCGCATCGACGAGTTCAATGGGAAAATGTCGGAAATTGCCAACAAGAAGGCTGCGGCCATGTCCGAATATGATGGAGCCGAAAGAAGGTGAGCATTTTTTATCAATCTACCTTTAAATTAATCATTTTCTTTCTCTTTCTAGACTTCGTGAACTGGACAATGTCGATCTTCAGAAGCTCCATGCTATGGAGCGTTGGGATAAAGACACCCATGACGCGATTGTATGGGTCAGGAACAATAGGCATTTGTTCAGGATGGAGGTCTTTGAGACGCCTTTCATGCGAATTACGATCAAGGATAAGAAATACACGAATGCTGTTGAGGCTTGCTTCTCGGTTTCCCAAATGAGGGTGAGATGAGTCTTGTATTCGATGACGAGGGAACACCAACTGATCTGGATTGTAAAAAGGCTTTCGTTGCTCAATGCCAAGAGGATGTGGACACACTGAATAAAAACATCAATGATGACGCTGTTTTGGGTAGGAAGGTAAGGATCATGACATGGTTCCGACCCACCCAATTCGAGAGTCTTGTCCCTCCTCCCATGAACCCCGAGGAGGTGAGTTAGATCCCCAAATCGCGAAACCTGATATTTATTGCATTCCAGATGCAACAATATGGTTTTGATGGCTATGCACTCGACTACATCGACTGTCCTGAAGGGATCAAATACTTTTTGATGAAAGACATAAACCTACACCGTACTGTCTGCATTCCTTTTTGTTGTTTTTGTTAAGTTTCGTCTCTGATTCAATATGTATAGGCAATTGCGCTAAATCGACACACAATTGATGTGAATAAGGTCATGGAGGTCGTTGCAAGGCCTATTCCGGATTTTCAGCATCCTGGAGGAGCGACCTTCGTCATTGGAAGGACAATGAATATTGTGACCAGGTCGAGGTATGGTCGGAAAGCGATCGGCAATATGACGAGGGATATTCAGGACGCAAGAAACTTGACGGCGCCAAGCAGTAAGTTCCGCTTTAGAATTGTCTTGCATACTTTTGAACCAGTTTCGTAGTTGATCCTGAAGTCAGACGCCGGATTGACAATGCGATTGCGGAAGCACGGCAAACGATGGACCTATGCGATGAAGAGAAGGTTAATGTCAAGGACCAGTATTCTGATATCGAAAAAGAAAAGAAAAAATTCGAGGAACGTGAGGTACGACATCCTCTTTACTCTTCATTTTACATACCCCAAGATTTTTTGTTTAGGCTGAGATCAAGAAGAAGAGACAGGCCATCACTGATGAGAAGAAGCGGAAGATTAATGCTGAGACCAAACTTGGTATTGCCCATCTGTGATTTGAAAGTCTTTGAGTATTGATTACCGTGGTTTAGGCTCGAAAACGAAAACGTTGAGGCAACTGAAGGCGATGCCATCTGCAGATGCCCGACGCGCTGAGCTGAAAGCCAAGTTAGTCGGCAATAATCAGAAGCGTATGGAATTTGCTCAGCAATATACTGTTAGGTGGTCTCTATTCCAAGCTTGACCTGTACCCTGACCTAGTTATATAGGATTTAATTCATTCCATCATTCACGAACAGCAGGAATGCACTCGTGTCGGACTGCGCTATCTGCAGATATCTGCCAACAAGATGTGCCTTCAAGAGCTTTGCGAGAAAAAGGACGGCAAGTATCAAAGTGCTCTGAAAGAATACACAAAAGGTAGAGTTCATATATGTGTTGACTACTTTTTCTCAACGCGTTCTGTCCAATAAGCGAATGAGCATTTCCAGCAAATCAAGGCACAGTCTAAGGAAATTCTCGAAGAAAGCAGAACTGTGCTCAATGCAGCTAGTGAAGAGGTCCGTGAAGAATATCATCAAATTGAGGAAGTTCGCTTGCAATACGAACGAGAAGAGAAGGAAGCTAGAGAAAAGGGATTGCCGCCTCCCGATGGTTCAGCCATAGACTTTCGGACGGTGGAAGAACTCAAAGCTGAACTAGAGACCCAAAAGGCCAAGTTGGATTTGAACATGATTACTAATCCCGGCGTCATCGAGCAGTATGAGCAGAGAAAGATGGACGTTAGTTCTTTTCGTTTATGTTTGTTTTCTCGTTTGATTTGTCTTTTCCAGATCGAAAATCTGGAAAAAACTTTAGCCGGAAGGAAAATGAAGGAAGAAAAGGTTCAAAAAGGGATTAAGAATGCACGAGTATGCCTTCTCTATTATAACCTAATAATCAGATAATACTACTCCCTCTTTCTTAGGACAACTGGCAACCCTCTCTGCAAAAACTCGTCAGTAGCATAGGCACAAAATTCTCCGCCGCTTTCGATCGTACGTCCTTATCAATTATTTCTCCTTCCATCTTACCCTGTCGTGAATGTACTTAGATATCGGCTGTGCTGGGGAGATCCGAATAAATGAACACGAGGACTACGAGAAATGGGCCATCGACATTCTTGTGAAGTTCCGTGATAGTGAGAAACTGCAGCTTTTGACCGCGCATAGGCAGTCTGGTGGCGTATGTGATCCTTGTTTTCTTACTTTCTCCATTTGTTTCTTTCTTCCCTTCGCGATACTCTCCTTTCACCAAAGATCTCGTTTTCCCGGTTTTTCTCTTTTTCCATGACAAGGGTTTTCTTAACAGGAAATATTTTCCCTCAGGAACGTTCCTTGACAACTATTCTCTACCTCATGAGCCTAACGGAAGAAGCCCGTGCTCCTTTTTCTCTCGTGGACGAGATCAATCAGGTATAGTCCCGTTCTCCGCTTGTGTCGTAGTCCCTCATTCTGCAAACAAATTGTTTTGCGCCCCCGAACTTTACTAACATCTTTCTTCGATAGGGCATGGACCGACGTGCCGAACGGGTCGTGCATAACTCAATGGTTAATGTAACCTGCAAACCTGACAGCGCACAATATTTCCTCATTACACCAAAGCTTCTGCCCGATCTAGAGTACCACGAACGGATGAAGATTTTGTGTGTGAACAACGGGGAGTGGTTACCTGAAGAAAGGAATGTCAGCGGAAAGATGCTAGATATGATTGAGGCCTTCGTTAGCTTGAAGGCTTCCGACCAATGAGATAGTGGGGCCAGTTAAATTATTCCAGGTTCCGCCCACGTACAGAACTTTAATTCAGCGTTAGAAATTATGGTTATGTAAGACATCTGGTCGCATTCCGTTAACTATGTCAACGAGTGCCTCAACCGTGTCCAGCAATGCCTATTCTAATCCCAACACAGCATACCTTGGCCAAGACGACCAGGATGCGCTGAAAGCTGCCGTGTTCCAGCGGTTGCATCCACGCCTGTATCTCGAGCGATACGCAGTGGAAAATTTCAGACCTGACGGGAGGCTCTTCGGGGACTTTCGAAGTGTAAGCGTGAATGTAGGTGAGCAGTTTGCTTTTTTGTACTCGAGTTCTATTATGAATTGATGAAATGAAATTCGAAATTCTTAAAAGTATAGGCTCGATATCTACTGCGGACGGCTCGTCACTCGTACGGATGGGGAACACGACCATCGTATGTGGTATTAAGGCTGAGATTGCTGAGCCCGACTTAGATAGAGGTGAGGAAGGATTTTTAGGTATGTCCTTTTCATTCCGCTCGACGCCTAGCGGCGACACGAAAACAATATTTTATCTGGTGCTCTTTTTTTTCAATGACAGTGCCAAACCTAGATCTCCCAGCCATGTGCTCGCCCAAATTCAAGCCTGGACCACCGTCAGAAGAGGCACAGGTGCTGTCAGACAAGTTGAATGAGGTTTTCATGACGTTGGTCAACTTTTTTCGTTTCACTGCTTTTTGCGCCTTCTCTGCATCTCCCAAGATCGCTTCTCACATCCCGAAACAGATCCAACTTCCTCCCTCTCACGACTCTCTGCATAGAGAAAAATAAATCTGTTTGGGTACTCTATGTCGATGCGACGTGTTTAAACTACGATGGCAATCTGTTTGATGCCTCTCTTTTGGCAATGGTTGCGGCTCTCAAAAACAGTAAGTGTTGCCCTGCCATTTATTTTCTGCTTACTAAAATCACGATTGACAGCTACTCTGCCTAAAGCGGTGTACAACCCAGACACTCATCAAACGATGTGCTATCGAAAAGCGCCCCGTGTACCGCTGCAACTTTCATCTTGTGTACCAATAAGCGCATCATTTGGCATATTCGACTCGTTCGACCTATCTCATCCTCATCGCTTGTACTATTTAACGACCTATTTTCATAGGAAAATTCTTCTCGCAGACCCCACTTCGTTTGAAGAACCACTTCTCAACACAACAATCTCTGTCGTCCTTGGAAATGACGACCATATCGTGCTGGTTTCGCAGCTTGGCTCGGCGATGTTGAGTATTGATGACGAGGAAGGGAAAAAGAGGGATGTGTTGCCTGAATGTATCGAAAGAGCGAAACGGAGAAGAAAGGGTTTAGTCGGAACTTTATTTTGGTAGACTAGCCGACTCCATGAATCAAAATGGAAGGCAACGAACAACAAAAGGCTCGTTATTTGTACAATATAAATGATTTTAGGTCTGAACCACTCCCTTGAGGACTGCCAATTCTGCATTAATGATACTACTGGTTGCTGCGCCAATGGATACGTTATTTGATAGCACGACAAATTTGATGTCAAGCACCTGGCATTGCCTTACCCGCCCTACCGACACACCTGCACCTTCCTGGAAATACCGGTCTAGCTTTGGCTGTGGTCTGTCTGGCTCTTCATGCACAACAATTGCGTGCCTCGGTGCGGAGGGACATCCGAGTGCCTGTGCATCAGGTGTGAACGCAACTAGGGCCTCCCGAACCTGCTGGGGGGAAGGCGGAGGTCTCCGCGCGAAGCGTACAGACACACACTCCGTATGTCCATCAACGACGGGGACGCGGTTACATGAAGCGCTCACTCTGAGCGGCTGCTTAGCGTGCATATCAAACGATTTGACACCTTGATCGTTTTCTGTTATCCCGCCTAGAATTTTAAGAGTCTCCCACTCTATTTTTTCCTCTTCGCCCGAGATGTAAGGTATAATATTATCCAGAATATCCAAAGAGGGTATTCCAGGGTAGCCTGCACCAGAAATGGCCTGCATGGTGGTTACAATAGCTGATTCGATAGGGCCAAAGGCCTTTTCAAGAGCGTACACAGGAATAACGTATCCTGTAGTAGAGCAGTTGGCATTAGTGACAATAAATCCCTTCTTGAGAGACGGCGAACAGAGAGATTGTTGTTGTGGGATGATAGAGAGGTGAGAAGGATTGACGAGAGGGACAATAAGGGGCACATTGGGGTCTCGACGGAAGTTTTTAGCATTAGAAAAGACGGCGAGGTCAGCGGCGCGGAAAGATTCCTCTATAAAATTGAGATAAGTTGTATTGATCTCAACAGCTTGAAAAGGCTGCCAACCGATGTCCCCAGCAACATCTGCATCTAATCCGGAAAAAACAATCTTACACTCCTCAAACTCCCTTGGATCACACTTTTTGACCACTTCCCCCTTCACCAAACTTGGTATCGGTGAGCTCTGTTTCCATTTTACCGCATCTTTGTACTCCTTCCCAGCTGACCTTTCCGATGCGCCGAGCGCATGGATCACGAACCATGGGTGAGCAGATAGGAGGGTAATGAACCGTTGACCAACGGTGCCCGTTGCACCAAGAACACCAACAGGAATGGGGTGCTGCATTGACCGTTTTGATATGCGGGAAGAAGAGGGGGCCGTGTGAACGGACATTTTGCCGGTGTGTCACGTTCCTAGATATAAAGTCTTTTCCGAATAATATGAATTTGCATCGTTTCGCCTTGTCCCTCAACCACATATGTTGTCAGTTTGTTTTTGTTCTGTGTCGTTGGTATCTGTTCTTTATGACAGAATTCTGATTGGAATATTGCCGAATGTTCAGCCACGAGAAAAGGACAAACGCTTATAAGATGAGATCCCAATTCCTCAATCGTTTGAATCCATTCAACTGACGTCTATGCTTGTTCGGAGAAGTAGACTAGTATTCTGAGGTAGGTGGTGTACTAGTTACAGTTTAGATGATTCAGATATGTAGACCATCAATCACGGTAGTGCTGTTGTGCGTGAAGATAAACTCTGTAGTGCATCGACGGGTTTTCTTGGGGTGGTGCGATTTGGAACGAGGACGAATGGGTAGACTAGCCCGAGGCAGTGAAAAATGTGACAATGCGCTGAGAAACCGTTGGTCTAGTTCAAGGAGAAGAAATATAATCATTTTAACATATACAACACCCAATATTGAGCTCCACAAACATTCTCTCGGACATTGAAAGTTCCTAGATCTAAGCAGAACCAAGCAATCGGACTCAAGTTCCCTTTGCATTCACCTGGTCAAGAGCCGAAGGAACGGGCAAGATATTCCGAATCTACTCACCATGAAAACGTGATGTGTAATGCGTCTTTTGCCCCGGCCGCCGGAGAGATTTTAATATCGCAAGTCGTATGACTAGGCTTTCATCTCCTCTTTGGTTGTGCCCACACATTTCAAATGAACGACACTTGTAATGCCCCATACATCTTCCTCCACATCTCGTTCACACAACGTGCTCTCGAATTTGTTCGGATTGTATTCGAACACTACATCGTCGATCAAAGCTTGAAGTCAAGTGACTGACGCAGGTAATGGGTTTTGGTCAAACTCCACGTTTTAAGCATACGTAAAAGGGGTACGTTATTGATTCGTTTTTCAACCTGTTCTAATCTCGATTTGCATTCCTTATCTTCATCTCCGTGATGTTGAAATTTTGAAATCAGAAATGATTTCAGGCCTTGGTTCCCGAACTCCAGGTGTGGTCATTTTCTTGTCCCCGATATATCAAGCCAAATTCCCATATAAGGAACCTTGACTTCGGCTTTCTTCGGCAATTGTGATTGATCGATCTGTCCATAACCATAAGTGGTAGTATCCCCGAATTTGAACGTAGCTGAAAATTGTTGAACAGTTATGGGGATATGTGCTTCAGTTTAAATGGAGGACTTGTGTTCACCTGCTCACTTTTGATACGCATCAAGTTATTTTATAATTATGCAAAAGTATCAACCGTTTTGTAAGAATCCTAATGGAAATCATCAGAAAATGCCTTCATTCTGCAAACTGAAACAGACTTACCTCCCCAATAAATTTATTTGGTAATTGACGTGGTAAGGTTGGGTTATTTAATATTCAGTCCGTCGATTTATCAAAAGACGATACTTATCAGTGACGCGGGTCCCGAGTTGATCGGGCGATGAACGTGCAGGCAAAAGGGAATCGTGGGGTGATGCCCGTCACTTATTAGTGGTTCTGAATAGGAATAAGAGACCCATTTCAATTTTCTGCAATACAAATTTTAGGGGTCTCAAGTACTATGGGCCTCAGATCTTGTCATTGTATGATCCCCTTCAACTTAAAAAAGTTCAAGAGTATCAAAGCGCAGAAAATGTTGTTCTTGATAAACATGTATAAAAAGAGGCGTAGATCAATTTGGCGATGCACCCTGCTCTTCCACTTCTTTGAGCACATTGTGAATATTAATTCCCCGGAAATTCAGGCGCAAAGTTCTTGTTTTCGATTAACATTAAGAACGACCCGTCATTTGTCGGCCGAACGCATGGTAAGTGAGAAAAACAATTTTCACTGATGTCAATGGTGCTGGATCTCTGTAATAAAATCGCCTTCATACGTGCTACTTCAAGTTTTACATAAGTGGCCCATGCCTGAGAGCGAGAATCGAGATTAGTTTTATGACAGTACGAGACCTGTTTACCTGATTTTGGAGTCGACAGTCCATTACATGAAAATATTGTATGTAGGAAAAAATTAAAGTATATGCTTGTTATACAAGTGGACTGTAGCCAATCTGGCATCTTTGGAAGGTTTTGTGGGAGAAAGGTGCTTTATACTAAAAGCGGGGCTAAATTCTTCTCGACAAATAACATCGACAGCTAACTTCATTACGGAATAAAATCTTTGGTTTCATGTAGAGGTGGAATGGTTCAAGAGGTCAACTCCTTGCTAATATGTCGGAAAAATTTAGTTCACATTGTTTGTCCCACACGGTTTTAGACAACAAGAAGTTGCTTAGCAGGAAACAATCGCGCCCAACCACGGCGACAACATGGCAACCAGCATCGAAGACAAAACAGCCCAGCTTGTCTACCTGCCAAATGTCCTGTCGAACTCTTCCATTGCGAACACGAAGTTTTTCTCTGCTTGCTTTTCTGGGGCTGCAGCAGGAATCTTGGGTCTGACCCATTGGACAGGGTTTATCCTTTTCACCGTTTCAACCGTGCTTACAGCAACTGTGATATGCCTTGCCAACTGTAAAGGAAGGCCTGGAAAGTACTTTCAGGGAGGGCTCTTGGAGTTAGTTAATCCTGGACAGGACAATGCATTCACGTTCATCCTGGTTTGGACATTATTCTACGGTGAGTTTCTGTAGAAACTTTAATCTTCCTGGAGGTCGAAATACTGTTGGCTGAGAACAGCTCGCTGATGGTTTGTTTTCCAAAATAGGTATCGTTCATGGTGAGTTATTTTGTCCCTGGTTCTGTTGGGAGAATGAAGGGTAGTGCCTTTTTCGGCGGCATCATCGGTGTTTCACGATTGATCCTCCGAGGCCCAATATTCCATCCCTGATCTCTAATTTTCAACGCTTATAATTCCTTTTTTACAGTATACGACTAACTCGGTATCAACTCGTGCTACGATGCTGTCATGCCTCGCTTTTGATCCAAACCCTTTTTACGAAAGTACCACTTTCCGTATCTTACCGTTGATTAGACGCCACTAAACAGCACGCGACCGTCAAATTTTCACTCTACCCCCTTTTACCACATCAGTACTGTCTTCGGGTTTTTTATTCTTGCGGTCTGACAAATAATTGAAATTGTAGTGAATGCAAGTGCGTCTGGACTTGAGCTGCACCCATCGGCTACCAGGATGGTCTACAGCTTCGAATCTGAGATTTTCTATTCACGAAAGACAGATTAGATTGCAGCCTATTTTCTGTAATTAATATCTTATCTCAGTGAAAGTGACATCCTACATCCAATCGGCCTTCGGCATATCTGATTTACGGTCCGTTCATAATCAGGTGTGACAAGGAAGCATTTTTGATCCCCTGATACACAAAAAAATTTCCGTCAAGGTAGGGGGCCACAGGGAGTTAGGACGACCTGAAGTCCTTGCGGGGCATGCCGCACTACGCCTTACGGTGAACATATCTCCAGTACCATGAAGTGGAGTGTCAACAGCGAAATTTCGGCTGCCGTTCCTACAAATCTTGTGTCGCATCTCATTGTAAGAGACCAATTTTTTCTTTGCTGCACTAAGCAGCCGAATATACCCGCCATCAGTTCACTATGCGCTGTATTCCATTCCTGTGTTGAGAACTTCCATAGTCGCATGTCTTGCTATCTTGCCTCATGCTTTTTTTCATGAGTAAATATTCAAAGCTCACTGGACCTTCAATTCCCGATATATTTTTAAGCATGGGCAATATCGAACCATGTATTTAATCACGCTTAGAGTTACCTCACGCCTGGAAAGTTGTTTCCTGAACGTGGTAGCCACAATGGACTGGCGCTACAAACAGAAATAGAAAGAAAAATTTGAAGGCCGGCCAGAACCTTGCCTAGGATTTAGAAGCAACGATGTACAGAAAATTCCGGTCCAGAAGCATATGTTCAACATTCGGCCTGGACTTCCGAAATCATTGAACTTGAACAGAAAAAACACCCGAACATCCGAGTCCGCCGTACACAGTAGGAAACACGTGTTAGTACAGAGAAAATTGCTTTAATACATCGCAGAGGAATGTGTAGCAAGACCTCATAATCTGCCTCGAACAACGGAGATACCGATTTGGTCTACCAGGGACTGATCTCATGGCCACGTGTCAGGGAAGATGAGACATTGAATGATTGATTGACACACACGTGGCAAATCTGTGGCTGTAAAACCTTCCTCTGTTCCGGTACCGGCCAGATACGATCTGGGATAAGAAGACGGAATGCTTCAGCTTGGGTGGCCTCTTGTCTCCCTGTCTTCAGCAGCACCAATTTAAATTATAGCACCACTTCAAGGGCCACCACATCCGTGTCCAAAATGGTGTCTTCCTCAAATAACCCGCTATCCCTTTTCCAGTATGGCGACGAACCCCTAAAACATCGTTACGTCGACGACGAAAGCAGACTTGTCTTCACACTGTACGCATCATTTTCTTTTGCACATCATTTCTATTTTTTTTCTGAAAAAAAAGTTTAGGGAAGAGGTGCGCACACTATAAAGCGCTTTTTTTTCTTATCCACGACTGTCGCCTCTAATTTCTTCTTCACTAGTTCCAGCATAATGACGATCCGAACAGTGTTATCCGCTTGGTTAGAGACACTGCCTGGGTTCAACAACACCCGACAATATTGGGTCCAGACAGGTCGTATTTCTACCTCGGTCCAAACAACTCAATGGGCTATTTAATTTACGGTGGAGGAAATATTCGTCTTCCGATGCCATATATGCTTCGACCAGGCAAAAAAGAGGGAAGCATGTGAGTATCGATCGCAGTCTTTATCATGTCTTTATTGTCGAATTGCATACACACCTCATGCATAATATATGTCCTATTGCTACTACTTCACGACTATTGACTCTCTTTTTCTATAGCTCCCGATATTGGCGAGGACAGAATGGCATTCATTATAAATGGAAGGTCACTACACATCGGATGGAGGTGTGTTTTTACCAGTCATTCATTGTCCTGGAGATGTAACAAAACTTTATCAATTGTAGTGTTTGGACAATGGGAGGACTCTTGCGGTCTGGGAAGTTAGTCCACCAGACAAGGGGTACTACGCGAAGTTGACGCTCTTCCCCAGAGCCATGCCACTCATCACGGAACTCATGACCACTCTTGTGCTCAATCAAATGGCTTTAGGGTTAACCTGGCCATTGAGTCAAGCTGGATAAACGATGTCCCTGCTTCCCACAAGTTCCAAGCGCAACTAACGATTTTGTATTTCTCTCCGCTGTATTTTACATTCCTAAATCTTGAATGACTTTATAACAAAATTGAAATCATTGTCATCATCGTTCATCCTTGCACAGTTCTTCCTGCAATAACTTCACTCTCTCCCACTCTGGCTCATCCTCAAAATCTCGTGATCGGCCAGTGAATGTCCGTATGATACTACGCGCTTGCAGTCTCCAATTATAACCCTCGACTTTAGGACCGAAGTTCCTCAAGATATCCACGATTTCTTCAACGTTTCCCACTGCTGCTCGCCACTTTTCTAATTCATTCTCGCTTTCTTGAGTCGTTTGACCAGTGTTACAACGGTAAGCATCCAGATAGGCCTTGATGGCGTCTTCCCATTGCTTCTGCCAAGAAAGCAACCGGGCATAAGCACGGAATATGCGCGGGGAGGACATGCGCGGCAAGATTGTCCCTTTTAGAAGTTGCAGTACACTCCGGTACAACCCATGTCCTTCGTTGGGATTCTGCACTTGATTCGTGTTCTCAGCTATAGAGTCTTCAAAGCCCGGTGGTGCTCTTGTGATGGCATCGACAAGACGGTCCAGCACGTCCTCGTCCACTGCAAGCGGGCCTGCCTTGTCCACCGTCAGCGCGATAAGCCGAGAAAGAGCTCTGCATGCTTCTTGCATTTCACCAACGTCCAGTGAGACGATCATATAATTATACCACATACGCCAGTTTTCATAGCTGTATCGCAAGCCCTGCTTCAGGGCTCGGAAAGCAAACAACTTGTTCTCAAATGGAATTGTCTTGGAATATACAATGCCATTGTCTTCCATTTTATCAAGGCTCTATTGAAAAAAAATATGATTTAAGATGAAAATCTGCAATAGACATATTTCACTTACCTCAAGGGACGAAGATAGTCGATCTTTGGATACCGTCGCTTTTACCGTCTCGCCCATCCGAAGATACATACTTGCAAGATTGTTCCAGCTCTCTCCATCCTCCTCGTTTATAGCAACA
>QDKV01004775.1_pt1 | contig 14135 bp, 11 predicted proteins | sample 1861101 | NCBI WGS metagenome assembly QDKV01 (sample SAMN04275158, study PRJNA302643) | Fungus metagenome, whole genome shotgun sequencing project. | isolation source: fruitbody | host: Mallocybe terrigena | place: Sweden | collected 2013 | reverse complement strand
GACCTATACATCCAGAAAATACCACCTTTGTCACCCCAGATAAGGTCGTAAATTCCCACCCCCTGGGCTTCACAGTGGGAATCTTCACCTCTGGAAACCTCAATTAAATGACATCTCCATGTTCCTGAGTGTGACTCACCGCAAACAATTCTTCTAATCCAGTCGTCTCTTCGAATCCTGGAACGTTGATAAGTGAGCAATTATTGTGGCACCTACCGGGACGGCAAGAGAGCCTGACACGAAATCGTTGATGACAATGAGAGCTGCAATTACTTCGCCGTCATGATGACCTTGCGCAGAGGCAATTGCGGGGTGTGTCAAGTCCTTATGGCAACCAGCAGTGGCAGGAAATTTGCATATCTCTTTGAGGAACATACTTTTAAGGAGCTCTGACTATGCAACCAAACCGCTTTCTACCGAAGGCCAGGTTCTGTCAACTATGCGTCCGCGTGGTAGGTTACATAACAGAATGGTACAACGCCGGCAGGTCAACACTTTACAATACACGGCTTCACCTATATGTTTAGTGTCTGGCTCGAAAACTATTTTCTTGATGAAAGCTTGGCTAAAACAATTTCAAAAGGCTCACTCGTCTCTTGCAACGGTGTCTCTCAAACGACTTTAGTCGCATTGAAGTATACTATAGGCTGGAAGGAGCCAGGAGGTGAATCAAACAGCAACGCCGTTATCCGATCCGTCGAGTCGAACGACCAGCCCAGCCGGGTTGCATACACCTGAGATGCTTCGAATATTATAAAGTGAGTACAGGATGAACGCGGATATAACTAAATTTCGAGTCAGGCATATAGCCTTTTCACTTCCTCTGTCGTTGTTAGCCTAATCCCTTTAGTTTCCAAATCCTCTAACGCTTCTCTCTCAGGCTTAATACTCTTCACAGCATCCTTCACTACCCAAACCCTATATCCTAGCTTTTGCGCGTCTATCGCCGACCACTTGACACAATAGTCTGTTGCTAATCCAACGAAATACAGATCCGTTATGCCTTTCTCCTTTAATCTGGCGTCCAGGTCAGTGCTGTCCCTTCCCCATACGTCCTGAAATGTAGAGTATGACTCTATGCCTGGCGCCACACCCTTCTTGATTACTGCGTCAAATGAAGTCGTATTCAATCCCAGCACGAATTCTGCGCCGCTGGTATATCTCACGCAGTGTACAGGCCAAAGAACTTGTTCTATCCTGTCCTTTTTCTCCTTGTCATCTGGATGATAGATGAATGTCTTTGAGAAGACATCCTTCCCGTGGGTCTCAGCAAACGATATGTGATTGGAGGGATGATAATCTTTCGAAGCGAACCGGCCTTTGAAACTTGGAATGCCGATCAGCGTATTGATTTTGTTAATGATTGTGGCTCCTTCTTGGACGGCAAGGGAGCCTGACACGAAATCGTTTTGCATATCGATGACAATGAGAGCTGGAATTACTCCGCGTGTACTCATGGTGATGGGTGTCCGGGAGCAAACGTATCTTATTCAATTTCCTTTTATGAACGCTAATCTGATACTGAATTCCAAAAAGGAACTTCACCTTCAAAAAGCATCAACGGTATTATTTACAAGTGTTTTTTTATTCCCACTCCAATTAATTGTATCACGAAGAAAGGGCCGCTAGAGTTCTAAACAGGCTTCTGAATGTCAAACATCGGTCAAGATAGATTATTCCAGAAAATTAAGTAGTGTTTTATGAGGACCACTGTTGGTTACTACTTACTAGTAGACAGCGGATAAGGTAGACGACATCCACGATTCACCGATATCACGTGCATGATGTGACAACATCTTAAAATGGAAATATTACCCTGATCTTACTCAAAAAGCACGATTATTCTTTCCCCACAATGATTTTGAAAAATCGACTCCCTGAGGACTATAGAAATATGAGTTGTACACATGCCTATTTACTTACTTCTGTATAATTCTAAGAGTTGGGAGAGTTATTCAACAAGATGATATATGATATCATCCATGGAACTCTTTTCATCTCAAGCAAATTTTAGATGAAACAATATGTAATTGGCATCCAGAAAATATTTTAATTACTCCATAGTGTCATTAGACAGCCTGTGAGTTGCACCATGGCCAATCACCCATCATGATTATTGGATGCTATTTCACATAACATGATCACAAGGAACTCACTCTGCAGCAGATAAAACTGGAGCAAAATATACTTGATATAGGAGTGAAAGGCTCCATATTATGATTTCAACCTCACCCTGGTTTCTATGGAATAGATGAGTGGGCCTCAACTCAACAAAAACTCCCTGCTTAACTTTTTGAATAACTCAATGAGTTTAACTCCCTTGGGTCTAAAAATATTGCCCAATAGTAGGTATATTACTTATAAACAATCCTCAGGAAGCCGATTGGTTGATTGTCCTTTTGTTCTGCGTCTAGAGCCCAATTACAGTGTTTTTCGAGTATCTATTTCCTTTTTTGCTCGTGACTGTCACACCACGTGATATCGATGAATCGTGGATGTCGTCTACCTTAACCGCATCAGTAAGAGGTACCAGGCGTTATATCAAGAGAACGTCAGACTTCTTTGATCATGTGATGACTGGCTGGCGAGGCTAGTGACAGGTGTCTCCCATGCCCCATCATGTCCTTCGGTTTGTCAATTCCCATCGCGTACCGTTTTACGGCCTGGTTTCTTTGCTTGCAGTTAGGGCGGTCATCACCAGTGCCCTGAAAAACTACAGTAATTTCTACGCCGTTGCAGTTTTTCTATCAAAGAGTCCTTCCTCAAGGACCCCATCACGGCTATTGTTGACATTTCATATGAACCATTGACCTGACCGGTGTGGCCAACGGTACATGTGTTGGGTGTAAAAAAACTTCAATGTCGGTTTGGCAGATTGATGCCTTGAAATGACCCGTCTTGGAGCCCAAAACATTTCTGAAATGTAGTTATAAGCTTTTTTCGCGCGAGTGTCTTATAGTCAACATTCGGGTCTGGAGCATTTGAGTTGAGATGTATAACGGAAGACTTTGAGTCGGAACAAGACATAGAAAAAGCGGCGGAAAGCCAGGAATAGAAATATTGCCGGCTAGACTTTTTCAAGTTACCTATGTCACTGCCAATCCATATAGAATCGCCATGGGACGAAACTTCTGAATCTATCGATACGCATCAAGAAGCAGAATGGTCCAGGATATCTTCCGATTTCACCAACGTATATTGTCTGTCTTTTTTGGTTTTCCTTCCTATTCGTTAACGAGTGGGGAGCTAGGCAGGTTATCGAGAAGGAATCACATCCGGAAAGGAGAGTTCTCTCCAGGAGGGCTTTGATACAGGTTTTGCACTCGTTGGAGCTTCCATTGGTAGAGAACTAGGGTTGCTTCGAGGGTTAGCATCCGCCATACTTGGCTTTCTCGATAAAACCGACACCGATTCAACGCGTACGGAACGGGTGGTTCCTGAAGCGCGCAACATTTGTTCGCAGCTCTCAAGAATCAAATTTACTGATATCATGCCGCCAGATATCGAGGCGGCACGACATCACTACTCTGATCAGGACGTGAATGAAGAGATCAAGGGGAAACGGGATATAGAGGATTTAGAGGATATGCTCGAGAGGATGAATGCGGGTACTACTAGCATGCAGGGTTGTGCAGTTACTACTGCAGCAAACACGAGGCCATCTTTGGAAGACGTGCAGGCTTTGAGGGCTCGGTTGAAAGCGTTGGCAGATGCTACGGGATTACAGATTGATTTCGCTTGATGACTATAAAGAATTCAGATGGTCGTAAACTCATCATGATAAGTAATATCTGATGATTCCTCCAGTCTATAGCTCTCCGTTGATTCTTGGTCACGTCTTAGGCTATCCCGCAACAGAACGTAGAGAAGTTATGTAAGTTCTGAATACTTGGAGGTTATCGATTCGGAATTGAGTTTCCACCCAATAAAAGATACAATAATATAAATAACTACCACACTTTCTACTCCATTCAAAACGAATGTTCGTTGGGTTAAATTACAACAAGATGTCCATCAATGCATCTTTACAAAGCGTCGAAAGGAACAAAAGAATGGATAAATCAAACATCATTTGACTGCACAGGAACGCCGTCATGATACACCGCAGACGGGTGTGCACCGCCCATGGCGGCTGTACGATACGAAGACGTGGTGTTTCCAGACGATGAGCGCGTTTCGTGAGTATTGTTCGACGCAGCAACATATGAGTAGTCTGCGCTGGATGCCGATAGGCGCTGTCCGGACCTTCCCAAGAGTTCGCTTTGCCCCGAGGTGGCACTGACAGGTGATAGACCAGCCGACATCTCAGGGTGAATACAGAGGCTGTTCGCTCTGCTTGCCGGGTTACTTCCCGAAAAGTCGGTAGTCGTAATTGTAGTCCGCCGACTGATTGTATGGTTGCTACCGGTACCGCTATGCTCGTGGTTTGATGGGCCCAGACTGCTGGTACCCTCCCAAGAGCCAATGGACTCTATGGTTGGCATTCTCCGTATAAATCCATTCAGCACGCGAACGTTGCTAACTGGTGGATAAGGAAGACCATATTCGTTGTAACCCAAAGTTGGAGGCAGAGATGGGAGATTGAAGATGTTCCCATTATCGTTGCGCCTCGAATTGTTGTAAATGAAATTGTCGTAATCTTCGTCATATTTATTTGTGGCGGCGTTGGGAAATATCTGAGTGGATGTGTATTCCTCTGAGGTTTCGGGTGTTGATGTTCCATCTGATCGTGCGACTGCAATAGCGTCCTCGGTTTCTTGCGTGATCTGTAACACCAAGGATCGGAATCGATCGGCAAACTCCACTTCTTCTCTTGCTTCGCCCAGGATTGGCCGCCCAACTGATGCGTGCTCGGCCGAACTGCCCTCCACTGACATCTCAGACGAACGAGAGTGGATTAAACGTACTCTCGATTGTTGTCGGGAAGGCGATTCACCGATCAGTGTAGATTCTGATGGTTGGCGATCCCTCAACGAAGTAACATCACAGGACTCTGCATGAACGTGACGGTGGCTATTTTGTCGGGACCGGTCAGGAAACCAAAATAACTTCTGGTATAAAATCTAGTGGAGACAAGATTAGACACGGATATGAGGCGAGTTGATAATACTTGCGATGATCAAGATCGTCATGGCAAGCCGGAAGGATGATAACAGAATCCAGGGAGTCCATGACGATGGAATCTTGTCCAAAGGACAACCGTTTCGTTTTACCGACCAGACAACGTCCACGTCATATTGACAGCGGATGCGCAGATCGAAATCGGGCTTTTGTGAGTTTTTCCAGAGAAAAGCCAGTGCCAAATTGACTACAGCCGGCCCAAGTAAGCAGAAGGAGGAGATAATTCGTAGTACTGCCTGAATGATGAAGAACGTTTCGTCATCTTGAAAAAGAACCTTGCCATTAAAGATCGACAGAAGCATTGAGCAATGGGTCAAGAAGGAAGCTATGCCTGCGCTGGTACCCAGTGCAAGGCAAAAAATTTGCCCGGCGGGCTCATTGTAGCGCAAGAGTGCCAAAAAATACCGAACGGCACTGTAAGTTGTCCAGATACCTAGGCGGAGGAGACATCAGGAACACAGGACAACGAAATGACAGGGCAGGAGCACAGCCCGTCCTTGTCAATTCCAACATCGTTGGATTTGGCAACGGGTTGAAAAACAAGGCTGGGCCACTTACCAACTATCAACTCCAAAGAAAATTTGGCACGCTTATAGCTACGTTTGAGTCTACTTGGTTTGCAAAGATATCCCGGTTTTTCCGAGATAGGGGCTTGTGAACCAGAATATGCGAGAGGTTCGTTCCATCGTAAGCGCGGAGCAACGGGGTCATTCCTCGGCTGTTGGATAATCCGATCGTAGTAGTTTTCGGTTGTTGTAGATTCTAGCGTGTGTTGCAGGAGGGGATCTGTCGGTTGAGAGTGGGATGAACTGGTGAACAGTGTGGCATTCGAGAGAGAAGAAGAATTCCGTGTATGAGCAAGTGATTTACGGACGTCTGCCGAATTTCGAGGATAGGGAGCGCTGTAAGTATAAACTGAAGACATCAACGAAATGGCTTGGTAAACATTCGCAGGAGGTTGAAGCGAAGAACGAACAATGGTCCGTCTGAAATACAGTTTATGTAAGTAACGTCAACCATGAGATTCAGAAACTAACAAGGAAACAATGCACCCCAATTTTCCAGAGGCGGGCAGAACTGTGCTCAACACCTCTGGTTTGTCGCGGGGTTGATATGGGAGAGTCGGGTAACCCGGATTAGGATAAGTAACTTTCGCATCAATATTTTAAATTTAAGATACTAAATATTCTCACGCTTTCTTCCGCTTGAACGTTGCTTGAACGTGTTTCTAGATACGACCTTTTGCGCAAATCGCCCACATATCACAGAGGTTGGGCACTCATCAGTTCAACAGTTCTGCACAATATCAGCACCTAGAAAGAAGATCGGTAATCACCTGGTGCACCAACATTTTGATAGCACTAGTGAAGGAGGTGTTCCCGTTTTCCGATATTTCAAAGTGGAGATCGGCCGAGTGGCTCCACCATTGAATGCCCTGGTTGTGCCTTGAACGGACCGCTCTATGTCAGAAAGTAAGAAGACTCCACATTTTCAAATCATCGGAGCTGACAGCTACTGTCATTGATTAGATATGCGGGAGTAATGCTATAGGGTGTGGAGAGATAGTGATAGTGATTGCACAAATGATTGGTGTACTGTTCTTCCTACTGAGCTCTCCAGCCAGCATTCATCGAGGATCTCCGCATTAAAGACGGAGAACACGAATTCAGAGGCAGGGCGGGGAATCGCAATGGGACATTGAGAAAGGATATAAACTCAAAGATCCTCCCAAAAGAATCTGACGGGAATGAAAGAGAATGCAGAGCAAGAAATATCTGCATACGGTAGAAGCAGCTATAAAGAATGAAGAGATGAACGAGGAAGTTTGTGGAGTTGTAATAACCGATCACATTCACTTGACTTAAGGTATTCAACTTACTGAAGATCCAGTAACGAATCACATTAACGGCACGTTGGGACAGCCTTTGAAGAAGAGATTACTTCTGAGCCTTCTGAGCTCATTTATAGAGATGAATTACATACATAGCCCTGTTACATCGGTCTGAGGTCATAAAAGAACACCCTCAAATGGGGAGTTTTATAGTTTCTCGATGCCTCCGGATCTACTAGTCCGAGGCACCGCGCAACGCGAGCTAAATCACCTGGACCAGTATACTCAGAGAACTATTAGCTCAAGGAAATCGAGGGTTCAGGAAAGGATAATTCCAGGGTTTGCACTTTCAAAGTTTTTTGCAATTCAGTTTTTTGATGCCCTATCACTCTTCGAGCAGTGGTCTAGGATGGGGTAAGACTGTATGGGGAAACACTGCTCAGCTCCGGATTGAAATAATTGATCTAGCTGGGAAAACACATTTTGTACTATTTTGTATGCCGAGCCCACTTCTTTGCAGATGGATGGAGAAAACGCAGATGGAGAGAACGTACTTGGGGATACCATAAATCTTGGAGTTGCCTGATATTGATATCGCGGATGATAGCGGATGATCATCAAGTGGAGTGATCTTTCTGGTATGACAAGATTCATATCGAATTTCGCTGAACCTTAATCTGACATATAATGAGGACCAAGAGCTGTTTGATCTGATCACCTGTGCGCTCTTGCTGTCAGGTAAACCTGTCGAACGGTCCCGGGCAGACACCGCCAGAACAGTTAGAATGGTGCTAGTCCATATGTAAAGGCCGGGTGGCACCCGATAGTATTTGCTTGGAACGACAGACGTCGACCAGTCCACCGACAGGTACGGATTTAGTTGACGATGGTGAGAATTGATTGTCCCCAATTGAGCGGTTTCTGTCAAGATCTGGCATATTCTAAAGATGACTATCAGTTGATTTGGAAACAGAACTATGACCAAAAGAACAGCTTGGTCACCGATTTCGATCCATCTCCGATCGAAATGAATTCCGCACCCGAATGCTTCTCTCCAACAATCCATGCTTGATCGTTTCTATATAAATCTCTCCTTCTGCGGCGCCGCCTCACGTCGTATATAAGGTGCCCACCATCTGTCTGCGGTCATATTGATTCTTCTCCCCCGCTCTCCGATGTCAACCGCTTATCATCTACGACCTGTATCGGAATTCCACTCTCCATCTACCACTCTCTCCACTCTCTCCCCAAGCGACCATAGTCCACAATACAAATCCTTATCCCCACAAAATGGTCGACAACCTAGACGTCCTTTATCTCCCAGTTCTTTGCGAGGTAGTTAGCTTATCATTTTCCGGGGTTTAGGACCTTACTAACCCGCGGAATCAGATGTTGACCTAAGTCATGCTGACACGCTCCAACGAAATCCAAAATATCCGGCTCCTCCCACCGGTCATGACTTGATGGCCATGTTTCCACCCGCTCCACCTGACAACATACCAGAAATGCGACCAGGGCCTACCAGTGGCTTCTTCCAACGCCAGGAACGTGCATTTTTTGCTCAAGCCGGCAAGGAAATCGTACGCGTTCGTGTTGATGTAGATTTGGCTCATGGAAGTGACGATCCGATGAAGTCGCGTCTTGCTGGCTCAACGCGACCTTGGGCGAGTGGTTCTGGCTCCTCAGGAGGTGCAATCCTTCAGGTCCCAGTTCAAGGCTCACCAGGGCCATATCCCCATCCATCGTCGCGACCCAGGGTAAACGTCAACCCACCATTGTATCCAATCGGACCACATTCAACACCCTCAAATATCCCTCCAAACATCCACCCAGCCAACACTGTTACTCGGACGCCACCTCAAGACATCATGCCAGGACCACCCATTCAAAAACCCGAATTTGCGCCAGATGAATATCCTGCGGAGGAGTCTTGGAGACGACCAATGCCGTACGCAGAACGGCGGAGGGCCGGGAAACACACGAAACGCGTCCTCAGAACATGAAACAAACATATGATTAAGCGAGGTCTGACACGTATATCGACACCCATGGTGCATTACCTGATTTCGTGTCAAGTGTCATCTTGGTCATACGCTGTTTTGTTCTTCCCTCCATTTGAGTTTTTCTGTCCATGTGGCCGTCCTCATGGTTCATGTCACTTTTACACTGCCCTTGTCTTTTCTTGCTCACACCCTTTCCACTTCTTGAGTCTCTTAGTTCGTCTTATTAATGTCCAGCCCCTCTCCGTCATTTTCGCGCAATGCATGTACATAACTCATCCAATATCATTATCATGTTTCAATAAATTAAAACGTCACAAGCAACGATATTTTGCCTTTAAATTTGGGTTAGCAACTGAATGTCCGGAAAAGTCCTCCAACGGCGATCAAGAAATATTGTCGCCAATTTACTCATGGCTGCCCCTAGATTTATGGAAGTAACAAAGTAATCTCGCGTGGTACAGCATTGCATTGCTGTATCAGGTACATCACAAAAATGATCATGATCGGGAGTCCCACGTAATTGGAGGCCGGATGTCGGACCTATTACCTTATATAGACAATTGAAAGGGCATACACATGAAAATATATATATGTTTAGCAGGGCACATCAGTTCTCTTTTGCGGTTGTGCGGCTCAGGAAAGCGGGAAGGCAATTCAAGTTAAGAAACTCAGGTGTCCACTTCAAAAAAGCTGGCTACGTTTTGAGCCGCTCAAAGACGAGGAAAAAGTAAAAAAGCTAAAGAAAGCCAAGGAAAGCTAGAAAGTGAAAAAGCAACTAAAGATTTATATGTACTACCCGAGTCCTATTGGCAGTGTAGTTATTTCTGCACTGTGTTGCTAGCTTTTTCACTTTTTTACTTTTCACTCAAGCGGAATGTTTCTCAGCTGGAACTGTAGTGGCAACTTCTAGCAACATCAAATAAATTCTTCAACCGGATAACCTAAATCTACATAGGTACAGACGACACTGGCAGTAAGGCAGCTCACACTTTTCCTATTTAGGTCAAAACGTCAATAGACCGGGATTTCACAACGAATCTGACGAGGCCAGGACGTTGCGGCGAAAAAGTGGGTGGGATCGATTCTATTTGTAAGAACCGGCTCTAAGCACAACATACGAACTTATATGTATGGTGCTCATAATGGCAAACACGTCAGGCTGTATGTATTATAGGAATGGGGAACACGTTCCCGGTGCATTAAATTGAAATCTTCATACTGATTTGTGAGAGATCTGAAATATGGGGTGGTTGTACCACTTTCAGTAAGGACCAGCTTGTCGAGAAATGAATGTAATGTCGATGTATATCAAGTCATGCGCCACCAAGAAAAGAAGAGAGATGGCATAATGGAAGTTCTCTGATATACACTCACAGGCAGTACACGATTCTGCGATAAATATTGTCAGGCCAGCTGACATCTAATCTTCAAGTTGATGTAAAGAAGCGAAGACGAACCTGGTGATCAGGCCTCAGGGCTTGCGTTCTCTTTCCTTCCTCTCCCTCCTACACCCTTTCAGTGTTTTTGGTACAGCACAAAAGCTCTGACCGTGAGCGCTTGAGCGCTCAGCTCTTTATTTATTAGATATTCCCCAAGTTATTTTCGGGCAATGTAATGCTGTTAGATCACGTGCGATCGGGTGTAAAGTACGAATGCTTTATATACTCTCTGGACCTGACTTCAACAAGATCTCGAGACGCCCTGTACCTCTTCTACTGGGGTATCAGACAAATATGGGTGACAAGAAATTCGATTTAGATGTCGCACAATTTTGCTCAGTGACAGGTGCTTCGTACGTTTTCTTGTAGACTCTTTGGGCTGGGCTGATCTGACACTGATCTACTGGGTTGAATAGCACGCGCGATGCGCGAGATTTTCTTAAACACCATAAACGACTGGATGCTGCGGTTGATGCGTATTATAACAATCCTAATGCTTTTTCTGGTCGACGAAAGGTAGAAACAGTAGGGATGCCTTCAGTTACAAAGATTGAGGAACTATTTGACGAATACAAAGGTTGAAGGATAATAATGAGCCTGGGGCCTTCATCTGATTTTGTTTGTTTCTTTCAGACAAAGATGGTGACGAAATTACGATTGAAGGAACAATCAAGTTTTGTCAAGATTTGGGAGTTGATCCAGAAGATGTTGTGCTTCTGGCGGTCGCATACGAGCTGAAGTCGCCGAGATTAGGACAGTGGACACGGCAGGGTTGGATAGATGGTTGGAAGAATATTGGGTGTGTTACTTTGGTTGCAAGACCTTTTTTTTTCTGTGTACTACTTTTTTATTTTTGCGCAGAGCCGACTCGATACCCGCTATGCGAACGTCGCTACCTAAACTCAGAAACCAGCTGGCAACTGATTCGGAATACTTTCGAAAGGTGTACAACTACACCTTTGACTTTGCTCGTAGTGAGGGTCAGCGGAGCCTCAGTTAGCATCCTACTGCTCCGATCGCAAAATCATGGGCTCACGTTGCGCATTTTTATGTATAGGTCTCGATACGGCCCTGGCTTTTTGGGGCTTGCTCCTCCCTCATGGCTTTCAAGGCGGAGCGTTGACCCGTAGTGAGGACGATGACGACGACGACGTTGATATGGATGGATGGCAAGAGAAGTACAACGGATGGTGGATCGAGTTCCTAACAAAGAAGGGTTCAAGGGGTGTCAGCAAAGATACATGGTTAATGGTATGTTTGCCCTTTTCTTGATATTGTCCTGAGAATTTTTCATTACAATCTGTACGTTCCCTATGGACATTGACACGCTTGTCATGCAGTTTCTTGAATTTGTCCGCTCAATCGATTCCAAGTTCTCGCATTACGAGTTAGAAGGTATGAATATATTGTGAATAAAAAGTCACCAGTTGCTGATTTGCTCTTAGCTGCATGGCCATCAACCATTGACGACTTTGTGGATGATGCTAAGAAGCGTCTTGCTTCTGGCTCAGATTGAAGTCAATCTTAGAATCTAGCATAATCATCCCGTTCATATAACTTAGATTTCTTTTTTGTTTCGTAATCGTTGCTTTCCTTAACCTGTTTGTATTCTCCTTCTAGGTAGCTCTCCCGCCGTTGGTTGGACTTGTCAAAATTCTACGTGAAGGCAACTTGAACTCGGTCCATTTCAAACTATAGTACAGCTCTTGACATTCGTGCGGTGCGACCAGTGGCACCTAATACCAAAGGGCTTGTCACATCAGGACATCTTGCAATTGGCTTTACATGGCGTTGTCTATGGTATCAACTTAAGTCAAACTGTACCAACATGTCAATTCGCCAGACTTGAAATTCAAGTTGAAGCTGGAAGCCTGAGCGGGCAAGTGCTTTGATCTACTTCGGATTCTACCTGAATTCCATGTTTCGATCGTGGAAGTCGTTGTGGAAAAAAAATAGTCAAATGTTTCATTCTTATACGCAGCTGTCGACTTGACAATGGAACATTGGAAGATAAGCGAACTGAGAAATGATGTGACGCTTTGGACCTGGTCAAGCCTCTACCAGCTAGCATCTGGAATTGCTATGGAATGTACACATGGTATGCGCACTTTGACTGTGAAGAAACATATGCATTTCAAAGCGCGATTTTAGTATCACGGATTCGTCAAACACTTTGTACCTCCAACGGTCCATAGGAATAAAATGTGACATTGTATAGAACACGTTTCAAGACCCTGCACACGGGTTTATCGGTAAATGTTCTTGGGGCAACTGTGTTCTCTCCGTAGCGGTATAAAGACTGCGTAAAACCACACGAAATTTACCACCAGCAATTCCATTCCTCTCGCGTTACGACATTTAGAAAGTTGTCTCATCCCCTCTTACCCTTTCACGATGGATTCAAAAGCAGTAAACTACAACGTTACGATTGACGACTTCGACAGTATTCTTACCTATTCGAACCAAGCATTATGGACAACTCCGGATCCTTCATCCTTTAATTACACCTCCGATGGCTCGCCTTGGCTGCGAGGTACTTACCATAACACCACTGTGAAAGGCGCTTCTGTTACTTTGAATTTTACGGGTAGGACTTGAGTACATTCGGATTGTGGTGGGCTTACCTACAAAAACCAACAGGACCTGAAATCTACGTCTATGGCGCCGCTGGACCTGCCTACGGAGCCTACCAGGTTGTTCTTGACAACGTAATAACTCGCAACTTCACCGCGTTTCAGGCTGCTCCCAGCACCGGACCCTATTTATTGTATGGTCATTCATATTTGACATACGGGAACCATCAGATTGTCCTGCGCAATGTTGGTGCTACCACTCTCAATGGGTCTGCCACCGTCAACAGCGGAAATGCACTCCTATTAGATTACATTCAATCAACGATTCAACTGGCACCCGCAGGGCAAGTTGTCGTACTCTTAACACCTTGCTCGTTTTGTTTGCTTACCTGGGTATATTTTTTTAACAGGGCCACAGTGAAGAATGTTACGTACGAGGAGACAAGTCCAGCCATCAAATACAGCGGCGAGTGGGGTAACAACACGTCACCATTTTTCAGTGGTGGTGGCTCGACATATACCGAAGGCGATGGCGCTTCCTTCGAGTTCACCTTCCAAGGTACATGATCACCCCCCGTTCTCTAAAAAAATCAAGACTTTTAATTGACGGCTTTTCCCACAACAGGATCGGCGGTCTATGTCTTGGGCGACAAGAAAAACGATCATCGCGGCTACACAGTCGTTTTTGACTCCAAGACTTACAAATACAATGGTACCTCAGCTTGTGGTGGAGCATTTGGACAAACTTGCGAAGAGCAGAGACCTTGCATCAAATTTTTGGCGAGCAATCTCGCGGAGGGAAACCACACGATCAAATTGTCGAACAATCCCAACGGGCCCGCACAGACGAATGTGTCCTACTTTGGTACGGAGTATAACTTCCTTTCGACCTTTTCTTTTTCTTCGAAAAAAGGAAATATAATTCCCAAAAAACTTACGCTGCTATTTTCTCAGATTTGGATAGCATCGTGGTCACTGTACCATCAACCTATGGCCCTCGCGAGCTTTCAAACAGCACCTACCCGTTCGTTGATCCGACAAACACTACCGGTCCCACGACAGGAGGCACAGGTGGCACCGGAAGTGGAAGTGGAAGTACCGACCACAGTGCCGCACCGAATGCACTGCCAATGATGTCGAATAGTCTGCTCCTCCTCGTCATCACTGT
>QDKV01004776.1_pt1 | contig 14175 bp, 10 predicted proteins | sample 1861101 | NCBI WGS metagenome assembly QDKV01 (sample SAMN04275158, study PRJNA302643) | Fungus metagenome, whole genome shotgun sequencing project. | isolation source: fruitbody | host: Mallocybe terrigena | place: Sweden | collected 2013 | reverse complement strand
CAAAACCCATGACCCCTCATAACCCATACCCTGGGCCATCCACCGAGGGGTATGGGTTATGAGGGGTTCGACTGTACTGGGTATTAAAAGACAAAAAAGAAATCGAAAGTGTGACATTAGTAAGCAATTGGCTCACCTTTTGGCAGTTGCCTGGACAGTCAGATCTAATCAGAGCCGACTCAAAACAGCCTGATAATTTGTTGAGGACGTATCAATAAGTAAATGCCATTTCAGCCACGGTGTGAGATCTTTTTTTTGCGCGCTTCGCGCGTTAAACAATGGTTGCAATACATCAAAGGCAACTACTCAATGGTAAAAATAGAGATTTAAAATGAAATGGTACTAGTTATGTAGGAGTCATTATTTAAAGGACCAGGTTGGAACCAGGTGCAAACCAAGCTCAAAAAAAGTTCCTTACACAAAAATTTTGCATCTTCTGTCAATAATTTTAAAGAAAAACCTTCCAATATAACTCACAAATATTGGAAATATCTAGTAAGTGAAGATTATCCATGTGAAGCACCATGCTCCAGGATTGCTTCTCAAATTTCGACTGCTCTTTTTTGTCTGTCACATGTGACAATTATCTGGCATGGCAGATAACTTTAAGAATGTTATCTGCCAATTCCCGGTTTCTCTGTCATTCGTGTTACTTATCCAGATAATTTTGCACTAGCTCTATGGGGTGCATACATAAGAATTACACTACAAAATTTGAAGAGGATAGGTTGCAAATTTGGCCTTACAGAATGAAAAGAGTCAATTTTCGGGGGTTGCCGGGCAGATAAATACCCAGTACTATGATCGGTAAACCTTATTTGTTTACTGGAATCAACCATGACACTCTCAAACTCTGGAAGCACAGTATCAATCGATGAGGAGACTCTGATATTCGAGAAGCTAAATTCTCCCATTCTTGCTTCTGAAATTGCGTTCGGAGCCCAAAGGACGATCGAGGACATTATACGATGGCTTAAGGAATCTCCTGCGCCCTCTGTACTGGTGGCCACTAACCTATTTGGACCGGACGTGATTATCAAGTGTCACGGTTTACTACTTATGGGTCTTTTCTGACAGGTAACAAGAACGAACTCGGTGCAGAAACGACTGCACGAGCTGTAAATTCTCTGAATCCTAAGAAGTGGTTTGTAAAGGAGCTATGTTTGCCAGATGCATGTTATCTCTGCTCACACCTTGTTGTAGACTCCTCGACGCCGACAAATGCTCATGGACGCCTTCCAAGAATTCACTATACTTCTGATTGTCCGCTTCCCGCTAATCTCAACTTGAAGGCACAATCAGTTCAGGATGCTCTCTCTGATCTTGGCCCAGTTCCCCTTGCAACCATTCCTTTGGACGCAAGCAGAACCATGTTTGTTTTACCTGGTGAGGTCAGAAATGTTTTGCAGCCCATGGAGCATACTCAAGCGCAAGCGAGATATGATGGATTAGTTACTTGGATTTACCTAAACTTCTACAAGATTATCTCAGGAAAGGTAATTTATTAATATATTTTTTTAAAAGAAGGGTGTGCCTCGCGTTGAGTTCGGTCATTTTCATACCACACAATTGGGGGTCAAGTCTGTTGTCCATACATTGTTAAGGATGCGTATCCACTTTATATACCGAAAGGCTTACGTTGCTCTGGAATGATAGTGTAAATACCTAGTCATCATTCCTACGCAAATTCTATCAATTACAAATTCATCCATTTTCTTGTCCTTTTTATACAATACGCGGTGGAAACTGATTGACCAAAACAGAAAGCAAAGTCCGTAAAAAGGTTGATCCAGGAAGTTGACATGAGGAAAATAACCAGGTCTAAGATATGTAAGAGATTGTATAAGTACAACCAATGAAGATATAATAGCTGTTTCAGACTGGGTTTCACCAAAAGGAAAAAGAAGTACAATGTGTGTTTGTAGCACGTGTTATGAAAGAGAACCAATACAAGAGTCGGGAGGGATTCTAGCAGCGATAACAGAATTCAGTCAGAACCAAAATCGTTCGAGAGCTGGAAGGCGGCCTAGGACCTGCAGACACTGAGAAGGTATAAAATGCTTCGAAAACGGTATAGACAAAGAGTTGCTCACGCTGCCATCTTCCAATACCAAATGCAACTCAACCAGTCCCACTGACGTCCGATTCACCAGCAACGCTCCAGCTCGCATTTGAATCGCCGTCGCTGTCGTAACTAGTCGCCGAGGGGTGCAGAATGCGTGAGCGCGTTTCATCTCGATGCCCAACGGCCATTTCATTATTTCCACCAAACTCACTCCCGCTAAGACTCTCTATAGACACGAATTCAGCCTCGCTAGACGCATAGTCAGACATCAAGTCCAGATCGGAAAGATTGCTGAAGTTGAAGTTGAGGGGAGATCTTGGAGGGCTGCGAACAGCAGGTGCAGTTCTAGGACTTGGAACGACGAAAGTCAATCCGAGACCCTGACTCTGCGAAACTGACCCCGCCGAGGATAGTGATGCGCGGCGTACCGCAAGCGGCACGTCGTCGTCGTCGTCATCACCACCTGTAAAAGACAAATAAGTCGTGCTTCTTGCAGAGTCTGTCACGCTCTGCGGTGGAGCTGCAGCTTGCAGATGCAGAGGTTCAGTCGAAGAAGTGTACTGTTGTAGGCTAGAACCTGAGGTTGTGTTGGGATTAGTGACCTGAAAGTTCGACATAGGCTGCAAATGTGACATTAATGGCGAAAGTGTATCGAAAGACTCGTTGCCGAGATCCATCCTCAATGAAGCAAGTGGAGATAAGGAGTCGTTCTGAACGAAACCGGTCGAGAGAACAGAAGTTGGCCCGTCACGAACGTCGAAGATCTTAGGCCCAGGGCTAACATCAGCCATCGAGAAGGGCGAGTCTGCTCGCGAAGACGGTGGGGAGAGAAGTTCTAGACCATGCTCAGCGTCTAGTTCTTGTGGGTAAGACTGGGACAAAGATGGGATATGCTGAGAATACGGAGAGGTCTGTAATTGGGGTGACACCGCTTGAGGAGGAAGGGTGTGTGTAGATGATAAATCAATCAATGGGGAGAATAAAGAAGAATGAACGTTCGATATTGGAGGCAGTGGCTTGTCTTGGGAACCGGCATTCGCATATGGGTGGAATGGCACAGGTTGACCTTGCAAGGGAGATCTAAGAAGTGGAGAATGCGAGCCAGTAATTGATCCGCTAAACGAAGACGGTGACCTTGCTTGTGACGGGGATGCAAGGGTTTGAGGCGGTGATTGTCGAGGGGGTTGAGGCTTGCCGGCATTTATACCAATTGGCGTCATGGGAGGCGTGGCTGGCGTAAGAAGTGGCTGTATTGCATTTGATGGCGTTGCGGGCGACAAAGACCCAGAATTGAACAGCACATGAGTGCGCTTAGGAGAAAGCGAAGAATAAGGAATGGAGTGGATAGACTAGGGAATGGTAAGAGTTTGAACTTGATTTGAAAGATGAGAACGAGAACAAGAAGTACCTCGTCCATGGTCCCGTGTCCTGAACCAGTCTTCCTCTGTCTCAGATCTTGACCAGAAGAAGCAGCCACTTCATTCCGCCACTCCCTAAGCTCGCGTGCGATGAGATTATCCAACTCCATGCTTGAGTGAGCCCCATCAACAGAATCAGGACGTCCGATTAATAGCCCATCTTTTGAGAAGGAGGGGTTCGCAGGCTGTGATCCCCACGCTGACTGTGCAGAATCGTTGTCTTCCTGAAAAGAGTTATCTGTTGCCAACGCGGAAGATCTTTGCCGCTGTTTCATCTGCAATTCTTCTTCTGCAGACTCTAACATTGCAGCTCGCTTTCGCTTCCTCTCCTCTCTCGCCGTGAAGAACTCTTGCTTCCATCTTCCTATTGCAGGACCGAGATGGGCATCATAAACAAACTGCGGAAACAAGGGTCAGTCAATTTATCCAGCGTCCCTCTAAATTGGTAGCAAGCGCCCAATTCCTTCCCGGAATTGACCGATTTCTTGCACCATGCGACAAACCACTCCATCGAAGGTTGCAACTCACCTCTTTAAAAGCAATAGCAGCACCCACAGTACCAATGATGGCTATAACATAGACAGCAGGAGCAGGCATAACTCCACACTCATATATGTTTTATCCTTGGAGATTCAGAAGGCCAGCGCTGATAAAGGGGTAACTTAATTAACGTAGGCGCCAGTGAGCTTCTCGACGTAGTGGATACTCCACAACCTCTTAAATTCAAATGCGATTAAGCAGTACTGAGTAAAACTTGGCTGCGGTCGACGAGGGTGGGATGGGAGTTCGTGGATGTACTGAGTTCAGTTCTAACCAGCATTTATCTAATCAAGGAATCGAACTGGTTTGGATTGTCCGGACTCCGCTATCTATATGTTGAATGATAACGTAAATTACTGATAACTAAAATTTACCATAAAATAACAAATTATTGAACTAGTGATGAATTGCAAGTTGTGGGACTGCTCCAGGCCGAAGATGGAAGTCGGTGATAACACAAGGATAAAACAACTAAAAGCATGGCATTCAGCCAAGTAACGAAAACGAAGGAACAGAGCAGCAATGGAGGGTTTCGCAAAGTTATAAAATCGCATTAGTTTTTTCGAGGAATGAAGATTAGTTTACATTCCATGCCAGCGGGGAAGATTATCTGTTCAATGCGTTCAGGTCGCGATATCACCTACGAAGAAACGACGTACGAAACTGTCCTTTATTTCCATACTCCTTTCATTTGTCTCTGCGGGAGCACGAATATCAAAGTTTTGAACAAAGGCGACCACAGTGAGTTTGAGCATCATAAGAGCCAGATTTTGACCTCCGCAAACTCTCGTCCCCGCACCAAAGGGCATCATATGCGAGGCCATCCGGGAAAGATCATCTTGGGTGGTTGATGAGCTTTCAAGCCAACGCTCAGGAAGAAATGTGTCAGGGAATGGAAAAACAGAGGGGTCGCGGTGCATGGACCATGCTTGAGTAGCTACGATTGTTCCTGGAGGGAGTGCGTATCCCATCATGTCAAAAACCTCGTCTCTGGCTGAATGCTTCGAGGTAGAAGATGGAACTACGCGCTCAAGGAGGCTCGGAGCAGCGGTATATAATCGAAGTCCTGAACATTCATAGTTCAATTGATTCATCCACGGGAAAATCACAACCGTCCACTTACCTTCCTTCATGAAGGCGTTCAGGTAGGACAATTCGTTTAAGGTGGAGATGTCTGGAAGAACCTTGGGGTCGGACATGACATCGTCGAGTTCGCTGCGGAGCTTTTTTACGATGTCAGGACGGCGACTAAGTTCCCAAAGGAAGAATGCGATGGATATCGAAGTAGTGTCAGTTCCAGCTACACTATATCACGAGCTAGATAATCTAGATCCACGTATAAGCAACTGGGAGAGAAACGTACAGGTGTCCAATGCATTCAGAGATGATGTCGTTGTCGGGCATTTGCATGTCTGGTGCGTAACGGTATTTCAAAAGGCGTTGGAGCATAGAATGCTTCTCAGATTCTCCGATACTATCAGCATTCATCTGCGCACGCATTTCATACACATGAGTTCTAACGAACTTTTGAAAAGCCGAGTTTCAGGGAGCATAGCGTATATAATGAGAAAAAATGGACGCACTTCGGCGAGGATCTTGTCAGAGTTGCACAACTTCGTCCAGCGGTCACTAGGGATTCGACAGACAAGGTGCCACGCCCAAGTAGGAACAACACTACGCTAGAATAATGTCAACAACATTAGCCAAGGAGAGCGCCTGAGCATGTTTTGATACCCACAAGAATGCCACGCTTTGGGAAGTCGCTTATCGCCGTGGAAAGAGGGTCCTCAATGTCCATGGCCCATCTACCTGATGCTCCGAGGCGATAACCAAAGCAAGACGAAATAACCAGGTCAACCATCAAGTGCCGGAATAGAGCCAGACACTCGACCGAAGTCTTTCCGGCCAAGTTTTCAAGAATCTATAAAAGTCTCAGCACTCATACTTCCAATTACATTAAAGTGCCTTACTTTGATGATGTCAAAGGTATATTCCCTCATTTCAGACTGGAACTGAGCGACGTTGCTCTGGGTATAGTGAGGGGCATAGGACTTCCGTCGGATAGTATGGGTAGCATGATCGAGACTAGTCATACTGGCGAATATTGAGTTCCTTTTGGTGTTTAAACACATATATGCGCGCATATACTTACGCATGATCGTTGTCGTTGCTAAGGACGTCGTAAAAAATGAGTTAGGTTAAAAAGTATATAAAAAGAAAAACGCACGTCAAGAGGCTCTTATAGTAAGAGCTCTTGTCGAATTTATAGACTGAATAGACGTTACGCGTGGTAGAGAGATCGCGAAAGACGACCTTATTAGGTCCTACTCGGACGACTGGGCCATAAGTTTCGAAAAGTTCTTGCACCCGTTTGCATTGGCGGAGACGGACAACGTGCACTAAAAGAAAAACATCGGAAATAGCATAATGCCAAGGACCAGGTATCGCGCAGAGCGGGGACAAGAAAAGATTGTAGATAATTTTGATAAACAAGAACGTAAAACCAAGAGCGGCAAGAACAAGAGGGAGATTATTAAATAACCAGACGGAAGAGAGTTGGATCGCGGCGGACATAATAGATAGAGAACCGTGAGATAGGATAAGGTGATATAGTTCGAGAAGGCCCTGCGTCGCAGCAGGATACCCGGGAGGACGGAAGAAGGGAGGAAAGAAGGAGAGTTGAGGGTTCAGACATGGACTGTCGGGTATATATACCTCGGAAGAGCAGCAGCTGACAAATCACCATAATTCACATCTGTCTAACTCACAAATGTCAATCGTCTATATGCGAGAATGAGTAGCAGGTCCAACAGTTGAAATATTTGACCAGACGCGTCGGGCATTTCAAACTCCGCATGTACGTCATTACCGAATCGAGCTATAAGGTTGCCCCTTCAGGAAATCACGTGTCGAAATACTCGTCCTACAATTCCATCTCATCCGGCAATTTAAACCACGTCTATTATGATTCTATAGAGCCGCCACTAATTGCCCGGACCTTCACTAGCACAATGTGTGATCACCAAAATTAATCAAAGTGCGCCTCAATCGTAACATTTCTGCACCTGCCCTTCCGCAGCACAGGTCGTATGACTGCACCGTTGATACACAAGTTGGTAATTATTCCAGTGTTTCAAGGTTTGAAAAAAAAGTTTGCCTGTCATGACCAACTCCAGAGCTGGAACATACCTAGAACCTGACTATGCCAAATTGGGACGCATCGGCAGAGCGCCACAATCTCTAATTCTCCTCAGGTGTTAAGCTCACCGTGAATCGTATGTAAATGGTATTGAAAAGGTAACACAGACACCCTTCCAATTCTAACTCCAGGATAAACGCTTTTGCGCCAATGTATCTGTATGGGATATCATCAATCTCACTGTACAAAGGCAAAACGAAGGAACCATCTTGTTCTCCAGTTTTTGCCTCTTGACCATCGCCCGCCTTTCTCTTCATCTCCGATCCTCCTTCCTTTCTCTACACAGATCGTGGAGCCTGAAGAAATCATGTCACGTAACATAGGCTCGGACCTCCCTATGAAGTATTCTCTTAAACAAGTCAATTCTATCAACTTTACCTTTTAATTTTGGTTTTCTCATTAGCGTCGGTTGCTCAGTGGCCAAGTCCGAGCACGCCACCAGATTTAAGAGAAGATGTCGTATGCGGTTCAACTTGAATTCGCACACAGATGTACCAACGTAAGATTAAGCTTCAGAATCTTTGAATGTGCCTTCCAACTTTAAATAATACATCCACTCAAGACTACATAGTCAGCTGCCTTCTTGTTGCATCCAAATTCAACCAGCCAAGCATTAGTCCAGTGGATCAGCGACTCCGCTTACCACATCCTTTCCAGCGAATCAGAATCTCTCCGTGTTATTTCAGAATCTTCAACCTAGAGTTAACCACCTCGGGAGAGGTACCGAATATTTCATAGTCAATGTTTCGACAAATGCTTTGCTACCACAAAAACTCGTCACACAATGGGGTGACTTTGGACCCCGACGTGAGAGGACATTTAGTACCTAAATTCACGTCATGTCGAACACGGAAAGACTAGTACTAGTACTTTTCAAGGAGTGAAAATGTCCGCTACAGTCGCATTTTTTTCAGTACCCGGCTTGAACCAGAGCTCAGTTTGCATGCTGGTCATTCGGGGATCTCAAGGAATTCAAACTCAATATCCAGACCGGCACGACAACCGGAGGATCAATTCCTAGCAATGCCTTCACTTCCAGAGCGACCATTCTCAAATCGCTATCAAAGTAAGGGAACGTTCCCATTACCTATTGGGTAGGACCAATCCTATGGGGCAGCATGCTCTGAAGCTGTGTAAAACCCCAGGTCGAATAACAAAGACAGCCAAGAAGCTTCCGATTATCAGCAACGATAGAGTTTGAGCTTTGATATCAACTTTGTATAAAAAAAACGATACACAGTGAAGAAGTCACCTGACCTTTGATGAGAAGAGAACGAGTATGATCATTTGAGGATCTGGGCAGGAAGAAATAACAACCAGAGTCCGGGGTGCATGCAAGGCAGGTGCATTTACGACTTAGAAAAGCATTATGGAGCGTATAAGGGCGAGATCAAAGTCCCATGGAGAAACTGCCTACCACTATACGTCAAGGAAAGTTGCATCAGCTCGCACTTCATCTAGCGATGCATCACGATGCCGACGCCAACAGTCGAAAATTCAACAATAAAGGGGAAAAAGGGCTGGTTCCAATCCTAGGTGGCTGATAAAGGAACAATTAGGCTCCATGCTGCAGTGGTCGAGCAGTGATTCTACCTGCACGAGGCCTGTCAAGTTGACAGATACGTAGATGACGATTCACTTCTTGGGTAAATTGGTTTATCTCCGGTCTAGGCTTGGACAGTGCATAGGAAACGAGTTATTCGTCGGCCAGGAGACAGTGGCAGGTATAGATGGTAGACGTAGACATCCAATCCTTTTGCAGAGAATCCTTATGAGCTTCCTCATCTCGTTCTGGTAAACACAGTTACAAGATGACGCTGTAGAATTAAAGCAGGCAATCCGCCACAGCAGATCCTATGAATTTATCCAATTGACCCGCACAAATTGCGGTGGAACAACCAGTCAAGACAGCTCGCCATGATATGATTAAGGGCTCCGCGAAAGCCTAAGTTAGAGCATGCTCTCTCGATTGTTGATCATGATCGAGTGCCATGACAGATAGGTGCCTGTAGTTTCATAGTAAAGCCCGCCGGCGCAATCGAGCTTCCTCAGATTTCGAGAGGAGTTGGTTGACTACCCAGAGCAGAGTCTTTGATTGTTCTGACAGAAAGTAGGCCGCCGAATCAGACCACAACGGACTATGATTCGTGGCGATGGCAATGATGACCGGGCCGGTGACCAACGTTCCCCGCTTCCGGGTCATACGACGCACAGATACTCAGTCCACACTGCAACATTGAATCAAGTGTAAAACAAGTTCGACAAAACTTACAAGGTTACAAAGACAGAGAGAAAGGTCGCACGCGAATCCCCATCACCTGCACAGGAATCCGGTCCCTCCGCCAAGCGACACTCCAATAGAGGAGCCACCAGCCAAAATAACTTATCCAAACCCGAATCAACAGTAAGCTAGAATTCACTTCGACAGAGAACTTTTGGAAAACTCCCCTCCAGCTAGAACGCAATAATAATGGCCGCGAGAGGTGAAAACAGCCACTAGGGCCGTTGATATTTTTGCATTTGCTCTCGACGGGGGGCATGAGATTCCGATGTTGGATTTGGCTCAACGCGTCCCTCCACGCGACAACGTTGCCTTGAGATTCACATGGATAGGGTTAATTTGCTGTCGCTGGGATATCGTCAGTACTTGCATAGCCGGGGTTAAACAAACAGCCGACATCCATTCTGACAACGATAGTCGCCTACCATCATCGTCTTCAAGTCTGAACACCTCACTCTTGTAGGTATCCACCCCTTGCTTTGACTTGTTGTGTTAATAACATATGTTTTATGATGATGATTGCCTATGTCGATATATTTCAAATAACATTTGCCTTGCTCGGTTTTCTTAACATATACTTGAGATATTCCTGATAGGAAATGGATGCATTTAGCTTTGCCTATAACAGAAAGTCATGTTCACATTCGGTGATGATAAGTAGACGAACCCTTACCAGAATGTCAGGCTTTCGCGTAGATGTTAGAGAAATATTGGTAGCAAGGAGTGCAAGCAAAAGAGCGACTTTGGGACCATCTCTCATGTCAAAAAAAAGAACCACAGGGAATTCATCCGATGCGATTTAGAGTTTGATGAACGAGGTCATGCATGGAACTAACACAATAATTATGAGAGAGAACGACAGTATCACGCAATTCTGAACGTTCGAAATGCCACCAGAAGGAAGGAAAGTGGCCCAAGGTTGCGGTTTTCACAACTGGATCTTCTTTAAACATACACCAAGGAGTGACCACATGCTCTCTAACAGGGTGGGCATTTCACCGTATGTCAAACTTTCATACTTCTTATCTGGATACTAAGATTTGTACCCTCGATGTTCAAAGTTCCACCTGGGAAAGCCCCAAATCTCCAAGAACGGCTTTTTGAAACCTTGGTACAGAATGGCCTTAGAGGGGATCAGGTGCATTTTCGACATACATACTCCGCGCAGGCTGCACACTTTCTCCGTGCTGTCTTTTTAGGCCACACAATTCAATATAACCATACAGAGTACGCCGTAGACATATAAAAGCTACTGCAGTTCCTTTAGCTTTCTCAGAGAACTATGGCCGACATTGACAATTCGGATGCTGCGTTGGCAGCATTGCAGATTCCTCCGGGGATCTATCGTATCTCTGTAGCTCACCCCAGCATTGAATCTGGAAGCATCGGCGCTGAGACTGAGGCGGCTGCACCTGACAGTACCAGCGTCCGTCAGTATCTAACTGATGGAGAGTCCTATGTCACCATTCGCCCTCCCAATGCTCAACCTGACCACAGGCAGTTGGTAAATGTCGCTTTTCTGATGAGCTCGATTGTTCGCTCAACAGATCCTCTTAGTGGCGAGTTGAGCGTGGTAAAGATGGCAACGTCGTCATCGGGCGCCCCTCGGATAAGTGGCCATCCCCCTTCCTCACTTACGAAGGCGCTCCCGAGAAACCCAAGGCAGGTAACCGTGTCAAGTTGCACGTATTTGATTTCCCCTTGAACGAATGGCATCTCAAACCTGTTCATCATGATCATCGTTTCATGTCAGTACCATCTTTCTCGCCACTTGGTGTCGAGGAATTGACCCCCCTCCCCTTCTTCTTCATGCAGAATTCTTGTCGCCAAATCGGACCTCGGCATTGGGGTTGCCCCACAGAGAATTTTTCCACCTTTCGTATGTCCACTCGTTTCAACTTGGGAGAGCATGAGATTTATTAACGTTCTCGGAAGCTTGACCTCGGCCATGGGCCTAAAGATCAGTTGGTATGGGTGTTTGAACGCGTGCATGGCGAAGCTCAATGAAAAAGTAGAAATCGAGTCGTGAAATTGTTAATTTGACGAAAGTTGTACCAATAGCTCAGATTGTGATCAAATGTGTATTTTGTCCGTTGCGCACTCGTTGAGATTCCCACCGGGCACAGCAATCCATGCAGGGGGGAAGGGCCGAAGGTTCTGGAACTGCTCCAACCCATCCCACCGAATGTCCCAATTTCCCTTCACAGACTGAAGCTGATTTGTATCCCCCATTCGTTTTTTTTTTCGCATGAGAAAAAGGCAGTCGAACCTTGATAAAGATCTCAGATGCTTGAATACGCTGGTGGACATGTATAAAAGCAACCACATCTTGAAGCGGTTCCCTTCAGCTTTCTGAAATGTCCTCCGAGTCTACTGTACTTCCACCCGGGATCCATCATGTCGTCCTCGCTCACAGAGGCGGCGTCGAAGTTGAATATCTGACCAATGGGGAGCCATTCTCCCGACCACCCCCCGAGCAAGAGGTGTATTCGACACCTTCTGACTCGATTTTCTGTTTGCTCACCAGCTTTGGAACTTTTTTATAGTGACGAATCACGATTCACCCCTGGCAGAGATGACGGCTTCATCATCGAGCACCCAACCAGATTCTTTCCATCCTCTTACCTCACTTACCAAGGGCCCCCCAGAGAACCCAAGGAAGGCGAGCGGGTTGTATTGCGCGTCTCTGAATTTCCCTTGACGGAATGGAACTTTGTAGCTGCGGGTGACAGTTATTAGTCAGTCTTAGGGTGGCCACCACTACTCTTTTATTTTTCTCACCACGAAAATGGATCTAGCATTTCGTGTGGCTGGTTCAAAGCTTGGTATTATTGCGGCTACCCCAGAGGAAATTTATCCACCCTTCGTATGTCACACATCCTCAACCACTTAAAAAAATGTTAACCCCTCTTGTAGCTTATATGCATCAGTTGAAATGGAGGGCTGAACGAACCTTTGTGGTAACCAAGATGACGTCATCGAAATGGTATGATAATCACCGCATCAAAAAAATCCAAAGGATAAAATTAGCCGACATAATTGGCGCCCGTTTGTCGTGGCCGTCCCCAGTGTGTCCGCCAACCAGGGATATGCCAACGGCAGCTAACTTGAATGAATGATCGAGGGCTCAGTCATCGAATTCGAATTTCTCCCCCACCTTATAAGACCCCCTCCATCCTCCCAGCGGCCTCCGACTCTCTCCCGACGAAATGGACAAACCAAGATCAATAATTGCAGCTCTCAACGCTGGAAAACTTCCAACCACCCAACAATTCACTTCTTTCATTGATTATCTCGAACATGTCGGGATCGTAAAGCTTCAATTACAAGCGGAAGCGGAAGCGACGACGACGACGACCGACGACCGATGAGGCTTTGTCGACTCGGGGAAAAGTTTTGGCTGATGATTTGAGAGATGTGTCGAGTGCGGATAAAAAGTTGTTGAAACGACAAGAACGGTGATTGTCTCCTTGGGGGGGAAACTTTTTTTTTGGTCGTTACTGAATTCTTTCGCAGCGGACAACATTCTCCAGGACCATTTGGCATCTCACCCAGGGCACCATAACCACCTCAAGCACTCTCAAGACCTCCACCAAAAAGGACGCTCAACAAGACGTCGAAGCTATCCGTCAATCCCTCCTTACCCTCCTCAAAGCCCCCTTCGACTCCTTCTCCACTTCGACTTGCTCTCCCTCATACGCACATCCCTCTCTAGCGTTCTCCAAGTCGTCGAGGGTGCGCAGGAGGGGTTGGAGCAGGGACAGGAGAAGGCGGAGGGAGCGATGAAGCAGAGGTATTTTTCGGTATGTCGTTCGAGTTTTTTTTTTTGTTAAGCTCGCGTTGAATTTTTTTTTTGCAGATTTGGAAGCGTGCGCAGTCTGATCCCGAATATCGTCAAGCTCTCAAGACGCTCTTCTCGATTCCTCAAGATCGGCTTCACACCGCGCTCGATACAGTCGACCCATTACTTTCTTCGTTCATCACCGATCCTACTCCCAAACAAGATATCCCAAAAGGCATTACCCTCCTTCGAACCTTTTTCGAACGCCTCGCGGGTAAATCGTCGAGCCCGTCATCGACAGTTTCCGAAATGCGATGGTAGAGGTATTGCAAGATTCAAAGTTGAGCGAGTATTTCGCATGTGGTCAAAGAGCATTGGAGGATGTGCAGTAAGCGCATTTGGACGAGGCCAAGGCGAAAAGAAAGGACTTGCAGGTGGAAGGGTTTGAGTTCGAACCCAAAGTGGGAAGGTTGTTGAGAGGGTGAAGAATGAGTGGGCTGAGTTTGAGATGGGGATGAGGATTTGAAGAGTTTTAAGGTCGCGAATGCAAAGTTGGGAGAGGATTGAAGAATGGGTTGAGGGAAAGGGTTAGTGGAAGAGTTGTTGAGAAGGCTGTTGAGGAGGTTACGTAGGATTTGTTCAAGGTTTATTTGCCGAATGTTTTGGGACAGTTGAAGGAACTTCCGATTCCGAGGTGTGCTTTTTGCACATCATTAATTTGATCTCGAACTCGAGTCTATACCTGTTAGCATAACAATTAGAATACTACTAGTAGTACATTATTGTTAATCTACAGGCTTGGTGAAATTCACTGAAATAATTTCGCATGTTCACATAGCAAATCTGCACTATTTTGCTGCAAATTTACGCGAATTAGAAAGCTGCAAATTT
>QDKV01004777.1_pt1 | contig 14257 bp, 14 predicted proteins | sample 1861101 | NCBI WGS metagenome assembly QDKV01 (sample SAMN04275158, study PRJNA302643) | Fungus metagenome, whole genome shotgun sequencing project. | isolation source: fruitbody | host: Mallocybe terrigena | place: Sweden | collected 2013 | reverse complement strand
ATCATCAATCATCTTTGGTCGATCCTACTCTCCCGATCTCTTTCAACTCCACTGGATTCTTACTCTAGGCATACTAAAGGCTCGTGTGTCCTTTAGGAATGACGAAAGCGCTACAAGACCAAACTTTATCCACTCTTGTCCACCTTCGATACTGCCAATGCATGATTAAATAAAGCTGTATATAATACCACAAAGAACACAAATCTGCATCAACTGACTTAACAACAAAAAAAGAAATTTCGCCATGTCTTGCGGGGCTCCTGTAGCTCCTCATGTAATGATGAAGTGGTCAACCTCTGTACGCCATTCAACCCTTCGCGATCGCTATTCCATTTTCGCAACAGCAGTCCTGTTTCCTCTTGAGTGACTCTGTGCATAATCATGGAAGGAGAGTGCGTAGTCGAAGCGTCCAACTCCTCCACCGGCTTGGATCTGGTTGTCCGTATCGTTTCCAATTTCTTGCGATCTTCCTTCGCACGCGCTATCTCCTCTTCCAGCTTCCGACGCTCTTCAGCCACCTCGGCTCTCAGTTGTTCGTCTTTTGTCTTCGTCGCCTCTTCTATCTCTCTGTTCAACTCTGCCATCTCCTTTTCGTACTGCTGCTCCAGCTCCTTCATCTCCTCTATGATGACCGCCCCTGCCGATGTATCTCCCAGGGCCTTGCCAGCATTCAACTCCTCAATGATCTTTGGTTTCACTGGTGCCTTCTGGATAAGCTCGGACAAGATCGAGCGAGCAGACTCGACTTTGTTGTCGTGCCGATATAGTTTAGCTCCGGCGTCAATGAGCGGTTTGAAGGGCCCGCCCTTTAGGGCCGCCTCACGGATAGCTCCATCCTTCTCATCAATGTGGTTCCAATAAGTGGTGACAATTCGAGCATTACCAAGGCCCTTGTCCCCACAGAGTTCCTTGAAAATCTTCAAATTATTTTGGGCCGTTTTTCCCATTCGTGGATCGGTAATGCGATGTAGGTAGATAAAGCCATTGAGCTCCCGTCCTCCGCTGCGAAGATCTTGGTTACATCATAAACAAAAAATAATAATAAGAACGATGATTTACTCTTCCTGCAGAAAATCGGCTATTTTACGAAGAATGTCGGTTTCGGTAACGCCCTTCCGAGAGTCGTCGAAACCGGGCGTGTCAACGAGCACGACAGGAAGACCGGTTTTGTCATCGACATAAGTAGAAGTACGGACCTCAAACGTTTGGGAGTTTAGGTCATGACCAATACGGATGTTGTTGTCGTCGGTGAGAAGATAGATGAACTGTAAACAAGAAGGTCAGTTTCATCACCTGTCTACTTAGCCTCTTAAAATATGCTCACCGCGGATTTTCCTGTCAATATCAAGATAATGATTCAAATTCCAATGTAGCATACAGTGTAGTCGAACTTGCCTGTACCAGTTGGGCCCATTACCCTGCACGGATGCACATGTTTTTTCTTCACCTATCACAATAGACTAAAAAAGACTTACGCAACCATTGCTTTAGCTTTACGGGGGTCAGAAGTCTTGGTATTCGGCATTGCTGTCAAAAGTTGTGGAACGTGTTGCAACAAAGTCAAGGTGAAGGATGAGGACGTTAAGCATGGACTTTCTTATAGATAATATGAACGAGGTGCTGAATAGCGGGCCAGTGGCCTGGACCTGGGATCCAGAACTGCAGGTGAACATGCTACAAGGTAACGCAAGGGCATTAATATCCGATTTGAATTGCGTGCGCATGCTAACCGCGATGATGATGTGAAGTTGGCCCAACCAAATTCCGGGATGACCGAAAGGGCTGCTGTATTGACAGCTATACAGTTTACGCGTCCATTGACACAAGACGCAATTCCCAAGTTTCTTTCTGTAGGAGAGGATGTCCGAGTTGGATGCCAAGTTGTACCAGGTGTAGGTGGTGGATAGGAGAGACTTATGAGAGCAAGTGAGAGACGCAATGTCGAGGCACGATTTGTCTTTGGTTTTCCAAGGTGTTATCGCTCCATTAAGGTTAGGAAGTAACATATTGTTGGCGGACGGCAGAAGCCAAACATTGCCTCTTTTGGTTCCACATTTAAACGAATATTCCGTATCCATACCCAGAAGATTACGTTGAAGACTCTATCGATTTCATGCCAAATATACGAACGCTCGTCACAGGGGCGTCCTGCTGTGCCACATCCGTTTAATCCAGGCGAGGCACATTTCTGTGAAAGCCATTATATCAAAACCTACTCTCAAAAACCGGGGCTTGACGGCCATCGTCGATGGCTTGAAACCTACAGATTTCATTTTAAGGGGGCCATTGAAGATTGAATATAGCTGGACGTCTCCGAAGAATTGGCTTTATAGCGACGTTGGTGGACGGCGATCGTTTACATCCACTGGAGGCCTGGTGAGTTCTTCACTGCTTGTTGTTTCTAATACAAGTTTGTTTTACGAAGGGGTTGGGCCAAAGCCTGTTAGTCTTCACTTCACCAGGCTGGCTTCTATATATTTTATGATTCTGAACAGATTGGTGTCAATCAGAATTAGGCGGCTCTATTTTTCTGCGACAAGTTTCCAATTTCAAGCTAAAGCGCAGTCCCATGGGCCATGGGTGTACATGCCAAACTTGATTCTTTTCATCTGCTGTTTCAAATGCTGAAAATACTTAAGGTTAAACACGGTACGTTCTAGAGGGCAGGTACCATGAACACGCATCCCTCAATCGGAGTGGGCTGAAAATCGCTAAGCCGCAAGTTGGATACGTGTTCTGTCCTTCAGTTATGTCTTCGTAAACTCAAATTCGCTTGCTTCTCTTTCATGCAGCTTGTTAAGGGCCCTATTTTGGGATGTTCCAAGTCTTCATCGAAATCTGCGGAATATAATGTGAAGGAAAGATGCAAATTTTATTATGGGACGAGTGTAGGAAGAGAGAAAGGTGGATGGGATTTCCGGGACAAAAGCGATGAGAGACCTGCCTTTGGCAGTAAGAGAGGACAGGCCATCGGGGTTGCGAAAGGGGCTGGTACGCCGACGACGCGTATGATCTCCTACGAGGGCGAAAGGTACAGCTAAGCCTGATATAATCTATTCGGTGTTCTAATTGGATTGAAAGTTAAATTATAAATAGGGACGAGTCACGAGCAAGGTAAGGTCAAGAAGAGTTCAAACGTTCACTGCCAATAAGGAAAAGGAAGGTGCCGAAGACGACTAGCAGGAGTAGGACGGCCGTTTTAAGGTGAGTCCAAGGTGAGTATGTTTGTTTTTCATTTCGTTACTCTTTTGCAGACCAATCTTTTTTTTCTACGTTGATTGACAACTACGACAAAGAGAGCCGCCACTGGTGAAAATTGGCAACGATATCAACAACTACGATAGCCATCGCTGGTTCCGTCGGATTGACAATGCAAATGCAGTCCCACTTCCGCCCTTTCGAGGGTACAAGGGGAGAGTGGTGAAGGGTCTCTTTTCGACGTTATCTTCCGTCATCCCTTTGCTTTGGCCGCTTGATTGTTAGGGTTGACTGTCTATCTGATTGGGTAAGTTCTGGTTTTCTGTGTATGTCGATGACTGTAATGGCCACTTTGAAGGAGGGTCTCCGAACATGGCTAGGCCCAATGATCCCGAAAAGTTCAATGTTGGCTTAGTATTGCTTGTAAAGCAAAGCTACTTGAAACGTTCTCAAGGATAAGTATAGTTCATAATATCATAAATCGGTGATGAAATTGATTATTCTCAATGATATTGAACTGCGGCTGCGTTGACCAAGTAGGAAGGGAGGAATAACCTCGTTTTGCCAAGGATCCCAGCAATGTTGGCACTGCGCCCTCCATTTCCAGTCATCACGACAGATAAATTCTGATTTATAAGACTGTGAATTTTTTGCAACTTCCATAACGCAATTCAAGAATGATCAGATTAGTGTGATACCACAGCCTGCTTATGGATTGTGATTTGTCGTCAGTGGAGAATCGAGAATGTTCCCGGCCAGTAATGTGCCGACCGCGTTTGGAGGCAGGTGTCCAACCTCGAGGCAGTGTTGTCATCCGAACTGTTTGCTGACTAATACGTTCGATATACATGTGGTGCGAGAAAGGCCCAGCACCAAACAGTATAAGCCAGCTCATCCTTGCCCTTGTGAACAAGTTTTCTTGGAAGTACTGATTCCTGCGATATTTTTTGGGCCTTGATGAACATTTCAGTAAGTTTGTATTACATTCCTTAAGTTGACTCTTAGGAAAACTGTATTGACGAATAATTATAATCTATTGCATAGGTCTGAAATTTTTTTCTTTTCCTTGACACAGGTCCTACGATACATCTGTTTATGATACCTATCACACGAACTCTGGCTATAGCTCTCAGTTTTCCGACTCGTTATCCTGCGCCATCTGTTCAACATAGGAACTTATCCTGCCATCTATGGGTTTTAGGAGTTCTGCTGACATGCAAGCACAGAACGACCGTCATCTGAGTGCTGAATATAATGCTTCCGACCACAGTTCATTGGCATCTACTTCCGCCGTCAACTCTGGACAAAGAGATTTGCTATTTTCGTCATGGGAATGGCCATCCTCTTCTTCGCATTTTGGGAATGCATTCGATTCTCCAATAGTTGTGACGCACAGGGCGCTCGGATACTCGTCTTCACTTTTGCCTCCAGCGCTGCAGTCGTCGTCGGCGAAAGGTCTGCCGCTCGTTGATCATGGTCATGAATACCTGATCGGGCAGCGATCGCCTCCATCTGGTAGCCTACTCTTGCCATCACCTTTTGCGCAGGCGTCGCACTCGATTCAGCCAAATGATACTCACCTCTATAAGAGCAGGTTTCCCGTTCTGTTCGGGCGCCCGTGTGTCAACGAGCCTTCTGTCAGTCGTACCGCAGAGGATGAGGAAGACGAGCTGTCACCCCTCGATTGGAACTCGAGGCACAAGAACCTTTTAGCTAGCCCCTTCTCGGAGGATAGTGACTCGGACGATGGTCTCGCCCCATCTCCGTTTTCGTCTCCAGAATCCACCAGTGAGTCAGAACCAGAGGATGAAGAAATCCATCATCGGCCGCTCTATTTTTCGCCTCCGTCATCATCAGCTTGTAGCGAACCCAGATACCACAAATTAGAAGGATACCCCCATCGCGACCTGTACCACGATCAAAGCGATATTGACGATCTGCCGCTCCAGGCTTTTTCTTTTCCATTCTCATCTTCAAGCTCATCCTCGCATTTATTCCCAGAATTGGACTCACACGACGCTGCTTACGACCATGACTTGCGTTTGCAATCACCTTCTCTTCATTCGACTCGTTCGACTTTATATGATTCACTGTATTCTGGTAACCCATCTATGACGGTTCCGGATTCGCCCCATTGCCGTGCTATGGACCTTCCACCCCTTGAGGATGAGGGTGATGCTAACTCTGCTTTCGGACTTGGATTGCATTCAATGGGATCGCCTTCGTCAAGCACGCTATTGCCATCTTTTTCTTTCGACAGATATCCCCACGACGAACCTCCACCACCCCCAGGTGTTTCTCAACGTACAACGTGGCTTTCTTTTCCCGGTGAAGATACCGATGACGACCTAATACCATCCGAATTGGCTTCGAAGAATTATATTCCTGACCCGGCGCTTGCTATACCTACGACGCCGCCCTCACGTAACCTGCTCATCTGGGACCCTACCACTCGCTCTGGTTTACCAGCAGGTCTGCCATCGTTCGACGGCACAACTCGCACAGCCCGCTCTTCGGACGCGGATGATTCTCCGTTGCCCCGTTCGCCTTCTCCAGGGGATGACTTTGATGTTGACCCCGGTCTACTTGCCGAGCTCGCAGAGAGGGACGCGGAGAAGGGTGGAGAAGTCCAGAAGTTGTGTGAGTTGAGAGAGCGAACGACGATTGCTGCTGCGGTAGCTGCTAGTAGGAATAATAAAGACAAAGAAGGAGCACATCGGGAGGCCGAGAAGGTGAAGGAAAAGTGGAGGGAAGTCACTGCACTTCTGAGGTTAAAATTGAAGTTGGAGGAGAATTCAACGAACGTGGTTGAAGATCCAGAAGAGATATCAAAGCAAATAGCAAATGGAGCCGATAGCCACCGTCAACAGTCATCGTCATTTACTGGTGACAGGTCGTCGAGTCGTAGCTTGTCAATGGCCTCGAAGCGTGCTTCTGTTCCAGATATGAATTCAGCCTCAGCAATACCAACGGAAACTCTTTCCAATCCAACTTCTTTGGTCCCAGCTCCCGGTCTCCCTACCTTGACGCCGTCCTTGTCATCGCCACTCCGTCGGACTTCCAAGCCTAAAATCACAAGTATGGATCAACTCGTGGCAACCATGGTCTTGCATCGTCAACACGACGCTCTCCGTCGCTCGCCAGCTCGGAATCGGACCTGGTCTCCCACTTCCTGTGTAACGAGCCCAACCTCCTTGGGATCGAGGAACAAAACATGGGTGCCGACGTCGCCGACTTCGCCATTGCGGCAGGTGATTTTGCCTGAAGATTTGGATGATGGCGAGGAAAGCAACGGCAATGATAGCCCGCTGCAGCTCAGCCCGCTCTGCCTTGTCCTGCGTGGTTCACCGGAAAGTTTTTATGCTCAGCTCGAAGCACCGAATGCTCAACCTTCCACTCGTGCCTTGTAAGTCGAAACTTTAAAATGTCAGGGTCGGAATTAGAGGTATGTCAAGTTAAGCTTTGTCAAAAGTCATGATGCTCACTCTGTTTTGCCTCTCACCGTACAGCGAGTTAGTATCTTCGTCAATTATTTTTCGTGCTTGCATTATATTTCTCTATCTATGTTCCCAACAACATCATCACCACACATTAGCTTCGGGGAAAGCCTTGTACTACCACATCAAGCCTAATCCTTTCTTGCCCGCATCGTTTATCGACAACAAAAATGTTATGCATTCGGACTCCCTCTCTCCCTTTTATTCACATGTTACTCGAGCATTTGTATGATTCATCTCACAATTTTTCCGCCGGTGAACACTTTGGATCGTTTGAAGGTTGCGGAGTGGCCATCAGAGCATGGATATCAGAGTTGTGGGTGGTGATTTCTTGCCTGACTGCGAACCTACGATTTGTTGAATCTCACTTTTTTTTCTTTCTGTTTTCTTGTCTCTTCTTTTTTCTTCAATTGCGACACCTATAAATTCCTCTAGCATTTTTTACACTTTACATGCTGTAGCCGTAATACTGTCCTGTTTTTATATCAGTGTTGTTTTGTCTTTGCCGCAGCTCTGAGACTGAGTGAGATGGTTTTGCTTATTATTTACTACCCCTAAATTCAAATCATGGGATGAGTAGTCCGATCCGCGCAACCCCTCAATTCTCAACGCTCATCTCTCGTCAATACAAATGCCGGGTGGCCGCAGAAACCTACTCAGTGTCTCCCATATGCTCGACTGTCTTCATGACATTAGAGACCGTGCCAAAGATGGCGGCTTAACAAAGAAACTGGAGAAGTACGGACACAACGTCCCATTTGTTGATTTATCCATTCAGGTTAGGGATTATAAAAGGCTCTTTTGTGCATTTATATCTGAAACAGCTTATTTTCGCAGTTTATCGGTGCTTCTAATTTGCCAAGGATGGATGTCGTCGGATATGCGGACCCTTACTTTGTTGCCAAGATCGACAATGTCATCTCATATGTGTGAGCCAAACAACTCATACCAGTTGCATAGCTTGCTTAGCAGATGTGGTTTTTATTACATAGGTCGACAGTGAAGGAGGTGAATGCATCTCCTGTCTGGAATGAAATATGGCGCGTAAAGAATGTACCCGCTACTGCCGACCTTGTCATTACCGTCATGGACAAAGACGAGGGCTTGTACACGGACGATTTGATTGGGATCATCAAGACCAGCGTCTCTGCTGGTGCTAAAGAAATGGAGATTGAAAGCCCTACTCTCAAACGAGCTAGGGGTACTTTCTGGCTTAAAGTAAGACACCCATCCTCTTGATATCTGTTACATTATTAACAGGGCAACCACCGGTAGATCGACAGTATTTCAGCAGAGGACAATGAGCCATCAGCGTTTCCTTATCTCTTTAACGGCCCCATACGCTTTTCACGCCACTTCTCGCCCACGGTGGGTGTTCTGACCAATCTGGACGATGCGCGGCTCTACTCCACTTGGAAGCTGTATATCATGGGCGCTCCTCAAATTTTTGGGGACAATCACCAGCCTTGGAACAGGAACTACAAAGCCGCCCGATCCATCTTCCAAGGACCAACAAGTATTGCTTTGCGGCGGACGATCCAAGCAGGACACCGAATGTTATATGCCCGGACGGCGCACAACGGTTTCGGTACTATCAACCAAGCCTCGGACTTTCTTGGGCTCCTGACAAGCAGCGAGAATCACGCAGCCCATGCCCGCATCAAACCTGCAGTATATACCTATATTATTTCCTCCGAGGACAACTCCTTCCGCTTCTCCGAAACTGGTGCTGCTTTCTTTGTAGATTTTGCTTCCAAACACGCCTTACACGCAAACTGCTGCGAGAAGGTTCGGTACTCTGGCGAATTCTTCCCTCGCCCTCAAGGTGGGTGGGAGAACTTCTCGGATGATACGCCAGACGATGCTGTCAAGTGGGAACTGGTGATAGACAACAACTCGGGGACATACGCGCCTGACAAAGAGATGTTGCCGCTTCTCCGAGCGCTTTTGGAATATAATTTTCCTGGTTTGACGGTCTACGCACTACACCATGAGGATGACGAGCTGAAGAAGAGCAGAGAAGCATGTCGCGAGTACGCCGTGAAGCACCGCGGCATCAAACCAAATGAATTGCAACCTCACGTAAATGAAGGTGAAACGACTCTCATGTCATCCATGCCAGAGATTCACATGCAACAATTCGATGACTAACTTGAAGTTCTCGGTTGTTATTTTTTTGTCTGTTTCTGACTATTTCCGGGACTACCAACTCGAAATCATTGAAATACTTAATCTACTGCTTATAAGCAGATAGTCCGATCATAGACTCAAGAGCAGCACTGGGAGCGTGTCTCTGGGAGCTACGCTATTCACGATAATTGGCGATCTGTTCTTCGTTGTGTCTTTCCTCAATACGAAGAAGAGATGCAGGTTCATAATGCCATTTGGGACCTTGATGGTACAAATCCTTTGTGCCATTAAGACTGCTTAATCATAGTATTTTGTAGTTTACTAATTTGATTTGTAACACATACTCTTCTCTGCTTCAGACCCGCTTCTACCGATTGGAAAGTAATAAGAGAATAAGTGGTCAGAACATGCCAGTTTCCGGGCCCAATATTCCCGAGAGTTTAGCCCCAAGATTCAATATCCAGGGTTTGCCGTGGGCAAATGAGACTCCATCTCAGTACCTCGGAGTGGACATTGGAGCGAGGAGAGTATGAATATAAGATCGACATTTATGCAGAGAATGAATGAATATCATGTAAAATACAGGGCATATGATGAAGGACCATAGTATAATCAACCTATCATCTGAAGACTTCAAAAATGTTAGGGTTCCGAGGTGCTATGTAATAAGATCATTAGAGAGTGGAGTAAGCCACAAGAGCAAGTGAAAAAGAATTTTATATATAAGGTATAAAAGAGGGCATGAGACTATGTATACACTGGAGGGATCGGAAACAATCGTGGAATAACCAAAATAAGAATGATTTACTTCCTTGAGGGTTCTCTTTTACTGAAATCGTGAAGTCGTGGGCGGCGAGAGTTGATATTGATTTCGTTGTCGTTGTGTGAATTGCATGTTGTCGTTTCCATCCGAAAAAAAGGATGCCCTTGCCAATTTGAGTAGTTGTGGGCCGTGACGACAGGCAAGGGAAGTCGGGCAGTTACATTGAATCGTCGACATAACTTTAGGCAATCATGCTGTGCCTTCTAATGTCCTCCAATGCGGCAACGGCAGCACCAGCAGCGCTTCTCTTAGGCAACCCTCTCCTTCGACCAGAATCGATATTCACATTCCCCCAGCCAGCACCAGCACTACTATTGCCACTGACATATTCGGCATCTGCATCAGCGCCGTCGCTGTCTTCATCGCTCAAATGTAACTGGGGACGCGACTTCTTTCTCTTCATTGCAGTGATGCCGGATGCGGCAGTTATAGCTGCGGCGGACGAGGAAGAGCCTGCGGTAGTCGCGCTGGATGACGACGCGGTCGATCCAGTCGTCCGAGTTGGAGGGCCAGGAGAATACATGGCAGCTGCTGAGCCTGGTCGGGAATCGGGAATTGGGAAGTTGTCTGGATCGATATAATCCCCGTTGACACCTTTAAGCGGGAATGTTTCGTGACACTGTGCATAATCTAAGGAGGAAGTCATCGTTTCGTTGGCGGCTGCATTTATTGTTTCTGAAGCGACTAAGGATGATGGCAAAGATGTATGGACCATCATTACTGCTGCAGCTGACGAACGTTTTCTTCGCGATGGTTCACTGCTAAGTGGGAGATCAGGTTTCCGCATTTTACTGCAAGATATTTCAGTGAACATATTCCGAAAAGACTACAAAGACGCACGTGTTTAGCTTGGGTTCTGCGTAATTGACACTCTTTCTAATCCGCTTCTCTCGTCCTGCAGCTCCATCCGTCTGCTCCGACAGAGTTGGATTTGATGAGTCTTGAGGAGGGGAGGGAGGACGCAGGAATTGACGTTGGGCTGACGGCTTGACTTCCACTTCAAAGGGCTCTTCTACTATGAGCAAATGAGCAACATAATAAATAGGAAGAGAGATCATACCGTTGCAGTCTATTGGCTGCAATGCAGCACGCAAGCCGGATTTAACTTTTGTAGTTACTTCAGACAAGTCCTCAGTGTCTCGTGGCCTTTTCTTCTCCCGTGGTGCCTCCTCACTCTCAGATTCGCGCTGCTCCTTAGATTTTCCTTTCCGCTTATCTTTATCTTTTTCTTTCTTGTCAGTATTAACCGGATCCTCTTGCGCCTCAACCACAACCTCAATCTCATGGTGCATTGCTGCCATTTCTTCTGCCTCTTCAGCTAAACCAGCCTCTAACCGAATCGGAGATCCAAAAGCAGGACTGCCAGATCTAGGTACGGCTAGTGATTCCGTGGTCACTTTGAGAAGGCCACTCTGTCTTCGAATCGTTTTCCTAGGCTTTGTAAGAGCGTTAGGCGCTGATAGATCCACGCGTTGTGTACCAACTTCTCCAGTAGTTGGAGGAGTAGGTGAGGACCCACACGCGGGTAAGGGTAACTTTGAAGCGGATAACTTAGATTTTGTTTTCGACTTTTTAGGTTGGGGTATCACGGTTTTTTCGTTCTCTCCAACAGCAGATATGCATGGTTCTTCGTCTTCGTATATTCCTGGTACATTTGGTGGACGAGCGATTCGAAATTGGGGAGATACAGGACCGATGTTGATACTGGTTACTAGACGTCGAGCTTTAGGAGAAGGTGGTGTGGGTGGTGCGCCAGAGTCTCCCTTGGTCTGAAGCGATTCTCGCAGGTGGCAAATGTGTTTGGTGAGGTTTTGTGACTGAGGTGGTACAAGTCAACGCACCATAACAAGAGTATGGAACAAGAAACTATTACCGCTGCCTCAGCATCTGCGAGAACTTTCTGAGATTGTTCACGTTCCCGTCTGAGTTGTGATGCTAGTGCGATCTCTGAAGCTCTTAACCGGAGATTCTCGACACAGAGCATGGATATCTGAGCATTTAGCTCTTCGATTCGAACGCTCAGCGTTGAGTTGAGCCTATATGAAAATGGAATCAAACACTTGTGTCACCTATCGTTTCCTCACTTACTTTGTTATGTGCTTGTTGGCGAGAAGGAATTTCTTTTTGACTGGAGGCGTGTCACGGATGAGAGGTCTGAAGGTAAAGCGAAAGATACACCCACAGTTTTCGAATTCGAATAACGCATCGTTCTGTCTGTTTCCAAGAGATGACCTAGACTCTCTCCGGCCACCACTCATTGTAAACCTAATCCGCCAGGCCTTAAGCACGACGACGACGACGACGGAGATGAGATATACGAACAAGAAACAACGATGGTCACGTGCCTCCAACACCATAGGTTCAAATGATTATTCGCCGTGCTAATACAAAATCTAACATCAATGGGGTCGAAAGATTCTATAGCGACTGTCCCCCGGCATACCGATTTCTTTGACAAAGACATAAAATGCTGGCTCAAAGACCCTCCAGAAACGTGGGATGGGGCGGAATACCGCCTTGTGATAAGTGCCGCCGAGCCTGTGAGACCCCGTGATGAGCGTGCGTTGCGACTGTTCGTATACTTAGTTCCTTGTGGTTGTGATTCCCTGGAAAAGAAACAACACAAGCAAGAGTTAACAACTCGGACATCGCCTTCCATGAGGAACCCCACGGTATCATAAATGCAGACCCTTAGTTCGGGAAGTGCATGACAAAGGACTGTTGGACACTTGGGCGACATCCTTGCCTATATCATGTTTACAATCGAGCTCTTGCCGCAGCCCGCTTCCCTCGAGGTCGAGTCTTCGGACACCACCAACAACGTGAAGGCCAAGCAGAGCATATTGCTAGGTGCGTCTGTCGATTGTGCTTCACTTGTCATTTATCAATAAATATACATCTACAGTCGACCTCTACTTACAACATCGCTGGAACCGTATCCTTTCCGAAATATATCCCTAAAGATTTCTTGGATCCCGTCGACCAGCATTCGCGCATATCGGGAAACAGGATTTCGCTTGGTTTTTGTTAAAAGTGGCTGTCTCGCCGCTCGTATCAAGAATATAAAAGCAGAGTCGGCCTCGAGCTGTTGACCTGAATGGTGATTTCATCTTCCAAAGGATGGCGTTGGTCATAACATGATCAATTTCGAGAGGACCAACAGTTAGCGAAGAGGGAACCTTCTCGCCATTCTTCTTCATCACGGATAAAGGAGGGATGCGTAAGTGGGACGGAGGAATGAGAGTTGGATTAGCATGTCAATAACGTGAGCCATGCTTTTTCCATACTTCCGTCTTCATTGACAACTCGAGTTCACTCCAGATTCTTGCTGAGAAGTTGCGTCAACTTTTCCAAGGAGGTTCAGGGAGGGCCCTCTTCTCTGTCTAGATGATATTTACCTGGGCAACTTCCGGATCAACAGGAGCCCCCAAGTCTTCGCCCTCGACGTGAGAGCGACATGTTTCCGGTGTCTCACCACGGCTGATATCCGAATACTTAGGAGATTTGCGAGTGGCTGCGGGACAGCTGCGTCTACACGTCCTTGACTGCTTCACACTTGTACGACGCTGAATGGTGTACAATCCTTCCAAATTTCCAAATCTCTCCGCCAATCATCACGAGCAGGCGGTTTTCAAAATTCTACGAAGGCCGTCAAAGGTGCCAAGGGGCTAATGGAGATTGATAGCGGGCGTGTTTGGTCATGCACCAGATCCTTGTCGCTCGTTCTCCTTATCGCAAATGGGAAACGGAGCGACTCGACAGCCAAAGCACGATAGAGTGTAAATCCACTTCCCCCCTCATCCAACGCACAACCCAAATAGCCGGCAAGCCTCAGATTTGAAGCCAAGAAGGGATGGTGTGCATTTCACTCGTCTCGCAGACATGCAATCTGGCGGATCGAGCCCTCTCCGTTGAGAATTCGGACCATTCCCTGTTTTTCCCCCATCTTCAACAAATTGCCATTGTCTCTGCCTTCAGGGTGAAAACTATACAAGAGAACGGCAACTCATACACTATCAACAAAGGCCTTATGGTGTGGCTGGGCATCCTTTATAAGCTTACTTACGAATTGTTCCAAGGGTCAGACTGACAAGGTTTGTCAAAAAAGGGACGAGGGTTTGGGTGGTGCACGATTCAAAGGGTTTTGCAGCCAATTAGTGGGGGCGCGGTGTGGTGAATTTATTCAGTTGTCGGAAGACGTGGGCCCAGTCAATCTTAGAGTCCTAGTTGATTTATAGTTTACTACGTAACAGGACTGGTGCTGGATTTTTACTTGGAAACTGCGAGTTCATCTAGATTCGAAGTTCAAGGACCCGTCGCGTTCAATTGTCGATGTATCAATCCCAATTAGGGAGATCAGCGGCACTCACTGCACTCCAAATGACGACACTCCTGCGCAGCCACTCTCACAAGAGGACTAGAAGACTTTACGAGTCGCAGACTTTTTGGATCTCCCATTTGGACTACCTCAAAAAGACAGAATTCGATTACATAAAATCCCGAAGCGTTCGAATACTTGGGGTCTACAACAAATGTCTTCAAGCACAATCTGGTTCATCACAGGCGTATCCTCTGGCTTCGGCCTCGAACTCGCCCTCCACGTTCTTGC
>QDKV01004778.1_pt1 | contig 14258 bp, 19 predicted proteins | sample 1861101 | NCBI WGS metagenome assembly QDKV01 (sample SAMN04275158, study PRJNA302643) | Fungus metagenome, whole genome shotgun sequencing project. | isolation source: fruitbody | host: Mallocybe terrigena | place: Sweden | collected 2013 | reverse complement strand
TTCGTACAGTGAAGGGGTCAGCGAGCTACCGAGCCTTCGGTTGGCACACTACGCTCCAGAATGTCTTCTTTTTACTGCCCATAACGCTCATTAACTTGGCTTCCTGTTTCACCATAGCCATGATGGCCGTGTACACACCACATGATTCTGCACACGACCCTACCGACCCGGAGATACTTTTATCTGCGACTCGGATCCCCGCTGAGGGGAAAGACGTTACGGATAAAGTGGATTATCGTTGCAAAGAGGTTCGTGTCTTGCTTGCTGTGTAAATGATTTGACCGCTGATTACTGATGTTAAACTTTGTCGGCTATAGGCCCAAGACCAACTTGAAGTTTGTGAGAAGCGTGCTGAGAAGCCTAACGCACCCGTCCCCCTTGGTCCCAGTCGGTCATAACTTGTCCGGGAGCGACGGATTTGCTTTGGTCGAAATGTTTCTCCCTTCTTTCGTATAGCATCATGGGGCTGTATGTATGACTCACAGGGTTTCATTTTCCTTTTACATATTTTGGGTTCAAGTCATTTCAATTAAATAACTGTACTACGGAAGCGCCGCCCATGTCGGCTGAACCCTTGCGTGCTCGTACTAGATCATGTAAGTACTAATGGCCCTTACATCGGCCATGTACCATCATTCGGCCACTGTCGATTTTCTTGCCTCCCTCATATTTTTGCCCCAAACGCAAAATGGTAAAGGTCAGTCACAGCATAACCAGTGGTGGCCAAGCTTTCCATGGCCACCGGTGATCCTTACGCACTTAGATCAAAGGAAATCGAAGGCAGCATCGACGAGGTTCTAGTATTTATGTGATTTATGCCATAAAATTGGGTTACACTAATGTTCATTTTCGACATCTGTTTTTTTGGATATTTCTTGGAGGGCAAGAATTAAAATTGTTGATTCATCTTATCAGATCATCTAACCACAATAAATTTTATACCACTTGGATATAAAACGTTGGACATAATTTCAGCTGCTAACAATGAAACCTGATTAGACCCAAAATATGTGATTATTGTAAATTTGTGATAACTACAGTTCCATAATGACTAAAAAGAGCCGAAAAAACCGAAAAAATGCATAACGCGTCATTACTGGATAGGTTACATTGTATAACAAGAGGGAGAATCAGGAATCAAGGCGGAGAGCACGTGTGTGTGTAGGATCATGGGATAACAGTTCCGTCGGACTCCAGGGTATGTCTGTCTGGGACCTAATGTAACCGGCGGGTACACTCTTCTCATCAAAATTCTCAGGGGTTTCGACTCGTTTCTAAAGCCAACGGTATTTAAACATCAGTAAATCAAAATCATATACACAGCAAAACAAAAATGTGACCTGTTTGCGTCGATAAACCACTTTATCCGTAACGTCATTCCCCTCAGCGGGGCTCCTAGTCGCAGCTAAGAGACGTTCCAGGTCGGTAGGGTCGTCCGCAGAAGCACGTCCGTTCGCCTTGTGTATGGCCATGATGATGATAAAAAGGGAAGCCAGGTTGATGAGCGTCATTGGCGCCAAATAACCGAAATGACTTGACGTTGCGTACCAACCGATTACTTGGTAGGTTACTGACCCCGTCGCCTCACGTTTACAAAAATCAGGGATGTCGGTGGACGCCGAATATATCAACCTGGAATATGTAGCCTTTTGGAAAAGATAGTGAGGACAAGGCATGTAGAGAATGTTTTAGACACACCTCGTACTCGAGTATACCCTGAATCATCGCTTCGTATAATTCCAAATATTGCTGGTCCTGTACATACGGAGGCAACCTGAAAGACTTCACCCCAAATGTGATAACAGATTCGGCTACCAGATTGGATTGAGTATTTTGAGATTCCTGTACGATGCCTCCTAGTGCCACCAACGTTCGCTCAATCAATCGGGGGTATGTTGCCGGAGAGATTGAAGTGGATTCTTTCACGGAGAAAATACGAGATTGCGACTGGTAGGTCACTTGGAAAGTAGCAGGTTTTATTGGTGAGATAGTGCAGGTGATATTCCCGATAGACCGGGCATAATTTGTGCGCCCGCGTAGATAGACGAAATAAGGCGGATCCTGTGCGCCATTCGATGGAGACCCGCATGCCCAGAACCCTAGGGTGCTGTTGCCGTTGGGTATTATAAACTGCACCACATCCGTTAAGACATCAGCTTTCCCGTCGCATGTTCCATTATACTGTATAGCATATCTTGTGCCATCGGGCAATGACCAAAACCTGACTGGACTTTCTCTGTCATAAACACAGCTGACATTGCTAATGAGACCCTGCTGCTCGAGGGTGTAATCATATGAAAGCATTCCATCCCTTATTTTCTGATCTGAGAATGGAGAATTTTCGAGCGTGTCGAAAGCAGGAACGCCGTTAGGACCAATAGGCAGGACGCCTCGCATTGGTCCTAGGATACGTAAACCATCCCTCGCACCGAGTTGACTCAAAGTGTGACTTTCTGAGTTATTCGAGAGCAACGAAAGGATCTGCGAGGAGGTTGACACAGAATAAGTCCAATCGTTGACGAAATAAGTTAAGACCAACATTTCCGCGACCTGATTCCAGGACGTCAACCATCTGATTCTCTCCAAGACAATTAGTGTAATTCATGCCCTGATACACCTGACAATGACGGTTGGTAATGCACTCTGTCATTATGGGCGTGTCTCTCTCACCTGCCAATCACAGTTGTTCGATATACTTCTCGCGTTAAGCCACTGGAGGCAGTTAGCGTCACTTGTTGAAAAGTCAATCTCTTTTCCCTTGAGACCTATCGTTCGACTGTATGGGATCGGAGTTAGCAGACTCGTGGCACTTGATGGTACGTTTCCAAAAGCGCCTAGACACAGGAGCATCACCACTGGTAACCACTTATTATGGGTGAACACCCCTCTGAGGTCTTTAAGACCCCAGGGCCAAAACCGGTACCTAAACCCTGTTATTACTGAAACATGATAGACAGTAGCCTCGGTTTTCGCGATCCATTCCTGGGAGAAACGAATGACCGCAAAGGAGAAAAGGGAGCCAACGATCGTGTTTATGATGTTACTGATGAGCGTGAAGACGTAGTTGGTACCCTGAGGGTGGTCCTTTACAACCTTTGCGAGAGAGTTGCTCATCTGGACACCCTTCCGAGCAAAAACTACGACGAAGAAGATTATAGGCCAGACCAGCATGATGATGATTAAAATCAGCAAGCGAATGTCATAGATGCGGCGGCTTAATACAGGGGCTTCACGATCTGCTTGAACTGATAAGTCAATGAGTACGGTGATGGATAAAAAAAAACAGATCGGAATCATCTTTACCTCCAGGATCTTTAACTGGAGCGCCTTCTGACATTGGCAGTGCAGGTGTAGTCTCGGATACTAATAAAAAGTCGGAAGAGAGTTGACGTTGGCTGCTTAAATACACTATCAGATGATGGATTACCTGGAGAGGATATATCTGACTTCGGCTGCTCAGTAATACTCTCATATACTGGGTGAATATCTGAAGAGGGCAAATATGACATCGGGGGCCCAGTGAGCGTAGGCTCAGGCATGTTCTGGTAGACTAATGATGAGCAAAAATCAAGAATGGTTTGCAAGTAGAGGTCATACCTTTTACAAAATAGTGGAGCCTTGCAGCATGAAGGATTCGTGCGAGGGCATTCAGCTGAGAGCGCCTATAAGCATGCAAACCACGAGGTCGGAAATCGGAACATTAGGCTTTCAGCTTGAATGGGGGGAAGTGTGAATACAATTGCAGGTGCTTAGTGAATGGACCGAGAGTGAGTGTATTATCGAACCCAACGACAGGTGGAATTCAATTGTCTCATGCGGAGTGCTTGAAGTACGTAAGGAGTTCTGATGTGTTTGCAGTTCCAGACATCTGCTTGGACAGCCGAGTCCCGATAAAGTCGTACCTTATTGTACATTTTATAAGTCTAGACCATAACCTGCATATGTCGTAGTCCCAGAGAGTCCTCAATTGGTCGAGGCCACCATTAAGTGAGATCTTGACAGTCAAAAACAGGTGCCAGCAGTCCGCTCCGCCATTAGTCTCTCTTTCCAAGAAATACCGGCCCGGATGTTGTGTGACTTGGTCACTTGACATGCCAAGACTTAAATTTAAATAGCATACATTGGATATATTATTATATATGTTTTTGGCGCTCATACAGAAAAATCCGGATATGTGATTTTGGAGCCATATAATGTAATCAGGAGGTCGGAAAAATTAAAAAATTAAAAAATAGGTCGGATAAGCGTGATTTCTGAAACATATTGGCCCAATATTTACGCCTAAGAAAAACAAAATTGGTCCGCGTCTCAATGAATCGGCTGTAAAACCATATTGTGAAATCCAGAAGATCATATCGAATTTTTATCAGAACAGAATACTCATATGTTTTCTGTGGTGAGTGGCAAATCTCGAGTGCAAGGTGAATAGCAAACCCATGCATTGGATTGAATCGGATTTCCTCCCTATTGGTTTTTAATTATACCCTATTCTGTTGTGGCGCATAATCATTTATATGGCGCCCATCTACGACCTCACTAGTCCTCACTCTTCAGTGTCTGTCTAATATTCATCGTACTTGGGTCCTCGGCTCCAGAACCCCGAAGCCCGTTTCCAAAAAACGAGAGAGCTTCAACTTAATCAATTTCGTTTTCGACCCTCCTCCACTTTTGAACTTTTACGATCTGCTATTGTCATCCCACCATTTTCGGGAAAATCACAATAATAAGAACTTCCGTGGCTCAACTACACTTAATCTCATTGCTCGCACTCATTGACCGGAAATGGCAGAGGGAGCGGCAAAGGTCTCTTCTTTTTTAAGGTTAGCTAGAAAAAATGGACTGCGTGAGATACATGACATTGAATGAATAAAAGCTTTGCAACTTGATAAGCAGATCAGGATGATTCACGCTCCTCGGCCCCTCCCCCGCCCACCTCGCATGGGACCGCCCCTTCCACGAGCTAGAAACATATCAGGGTGTATCTTCTAAAGAAGTATCATCTCGCCTCACCTCTTGAACCCCCCCGTCCTTCATTAAGCCAATGGAATTAAAAGGTTGCCCTTCCCTACGGGTACAGTCAACATTGAACTCACCTCCGCCAGCATGACCTCCTCTTGAACTTCTGTTCGCGTCGCGGGTCCTGTTCTGTTCCTCTTTCACAACATCGAGTAAGTTATCGGGGACTCGCAGGTATTTTATCTGCAAAGACATTTGGCGATCAACCACCCCGTTTCTAGGACCATGCTTTTGAAGTTGCCTCACCGTGCTCCCCCGGATGTAACACTCCTTCAATTTCCAGAATCGATCGCCGTCAGGATTAGTTTGATATACTTCCCTCAGAGTGATATTCATAAAATTGTCGCAGTTGATCAGCAATCCGTTCAGAGTTTCTCCATTTTTCAATTCCACCAACTATCCTTGGGTCAGTTCGTTGCAGGGGGGTTTTCTTGGATAATTGACTCTTAGGGACGTACCATAGGTTTATTTTGTGCCGCTGTGAGAAGCGATAGTGGAAGCTACAGTGCGACCGTTAGCTTGTAGGGGTCTGAAAGTAATATATGGCTCTGCGCACCATTCTCGCTGATGGAAGACAGAGACGCGTCGCGGTGTGAGAAAACTTGAAATCAAAAATAACTTATGGCTTATAACTTACTAAGTCCTCCAGTTGGAAAAAAAATTAGATCACCATATTGCCCACAGATCTATGGTACTATACGTACTCAAAACAGACCCACCTTCTTTTTTCTACTTTACTACTTATTGTCCGTGTTCTCAAAGGACTATATAAACTGAAAGTAAAACAAAAACCCCGAAGAAACAACTTCGTAGAGAGGGATCAGAACATCAGTCGAACAAAGAAACATCGATCCACCGCAAGGCGGGCTACTAGTAAGAGAGAGACTACAAGAGGTTAAATGAACGTAACATAGAAATCACAGTGGACCACCAAAGGGGAAAATAACACAAAGAGAGCTAAGCAAGGATTATGTGGAGATGAGGTATGAGACATCGCGAGGTATCAAGGGGGTTTTAACTTCTGAAAAGATATTATCGAGCTATGGAAGAAAGAAAAAGAGAGATTTTCTCCTCTCTACGTCGGCTGAGGTGCCCCCGTGGCAGTGGGTCTTAACAAGTTCCACGGTAAACCGCCCGAAGGAATCTGGTACAGCGGTGTCCTTTTATGATCTGCAGTGTCCTGATACACTCCGTTCCCCCACCATTTCAGATCCTTGCTCTTCGGAAACTGTAAGGTGAAGAAAATGAAGATGACCCCAATCACCGAGCCGCTGTCTAGTGCCGATGCGAGAACATAATTGAACTTGCCCCACCATGCAAAATTCCTTCTACGAATGAGATACTGAAAGACGAAGCCAACGAGGATCCATGAGGAGTAGTTGATCCCTGTTGAGGGTGGTATTTTGGATACGCCGTTGAGGATGACGGGGATAGAGACGTAGCGCACCCAAGATTTAGGGTAACGACGTTGATAGACCCAGAAGGGGATGGGTAAGAATACGCCTGCAAGTATGGCATATAAATGAGGATGGTAGATCGAGCCTGTGCCAAATTGCCGTGACGGTCCAATGAGACCCCTAAAAACAATTCCGTCAAGATATGGAACATACGCAAGACAGCAAATAAAAACATACCAAACAGCAGAGGCAGTGAAAAACACTTGATTATAAGGACAGGTCAAGTTAAACGCTTGATCTTGCGAGCAGACATCAGGAATGTTCCCAAATATCCAATGCTTCACTCCAACTTGAACGAATGCCGCCAGAGCTGTGCCAATCATTTGGACTACAGGTATAAAATCAGCGAGTCATATTGCAACCAATGCAAAGTGTGCGCACCCAGGAAGGTCGCCCTTGGCGAGACCTTGATATAGTGGCCCAATTTCAAATCTTGTACGAAATTCGTAGCTGCCGAAAGGGTTTGCACAGAGTATGCCTTGAAGACCATGTTCGCGAATGGGTTGCCTGGAAGGAGTGTCCCAGGGATAATTTGAGCCAGAATATTGATTGTAATCTTGAAAGAAAACATTTAATATCATCAACATTGCGAAGCAGAAAGCCAATCACATACCGACTGTCCTGTCATCGCGAAAATGAACCCACTGGGGAGGATATACAAGACAGGCAGCGCCATTGCCAACAAGAGTGACCACACTGGCACACCCGTATCCCACACCTCAACCGCCACCACTGCCAATGCGAAACACACTGCAAACCCGATTGCATACCACCAATTTGGCACCTCCTTATAATTCTTCATCAGCTTCGTGTGGATGTCGTCCTCTTCAATTCGTATCTTGCGGATACCACTGTAGAGCTGGTAGCCGTGATAAAGGGCAGTGTGAACGATGACACAAGTAGAGAGGGCAAAGGCAAGGAGATAAGTCATGGCATACGTCGCGGGTAGGTAGAGAGGTGAATAGGCAAAGTAGGCAGTTTCGTCAAAGCGGTCTTCGGTCGTAAGGACTCGCGTCACGTTGTATGACTTGCCGAAGCGGTCGAAAGGTTCGTTGGCGGAGATGGGAAAGTATGCCAGTTGCCAAGTCTAAGAATTTTTGAGTAGTGGTAAATAGGACTGCACATTGGGCAGACGTACGTTGGTATAGTACAACACGGGGACTAATATCCAATAGAAAAGAACAAAGCCAATGAAAATGTTGACTTCGGCCCACCATGGGACTGGATAAGGTCAATATCATTAGTTTTCCGACTACCACATCGTGATAATAGGATTGTACTTACCCATCAAAGGACTACCAATCCAAGCAATCCGTGGCCAGTCAAAGGTTAGGAAACTCATGCCCAAACCTGACTCGACTCCAAATAGTTGATTGATAGGAACATTAGTAGGCGCCACCCAGCATACGAACGAAAATGCGGAGAGAGCCTGGAAGGCGTATCCTATGACATTCTCAGCATTCGCGACTTGGGATGATCCGCAAAAAAATAGAAGAAACCCACCAGGCAAGAACCACCACAAGAAACTGGCAGCTGTACAAATTACAAAGAATTTATATCTTGACATGCCCTTCTGACCATGTGCGCCATACATTCCAATTCCATCATCCTCATCCTCGGCATGCAGAGTATTCAACAAAGCACAACAAACAAGATTCTGCGGCCACACCATACTCGCAGGTCGTACAAGGAACCTCCGAGTCATTCCTGCAAGCCCAAAGCCCGTCAATTGCGTGGCGAGCACGAATGTAAGTGAAAACCAATAATTCAGAGAAATTTTATAATACAGCTCCATCACAATAACAGCGTTGATCGCGTAAGGGCTGCCCACAGCAACATTGGCCATGATATACACAAGAACGTGTTCTTTAATGTTCCAGGGGCCAGGGTTAAGCGAAAATTCGATGGCACGAGGTAAGGTTAAGGGGAGTAAGAGGTTGACAAAGAGGCGGAGAGGTGCAAAGGAGGGCTGGTGTACCGGGAACCAGGTTCGAGGGAGGGTAGGGACAGGGATACGGTATGTGCGGATGGGCATGACGAAGGCAAGAAATTTGCCGAAAGGGTAGGAAATGAGAAGGAGAGCAAGAGGAACGACAACTGGAGCCGGGTTGCGAAGATTGAAGAATACGTTGAGGGCGCTTCGAAATTCGATTAGGAAAAAAAAACGGGATTCAAAATAAGACAACCCTACCTGCTTGCCATGCAGAGCAACAAACCAACGAACCACATGCGCAAAGTGAGCGCAGGCATGTCGGGGTCGTCGACATTCGACACTGAAGCGCGAACCTCAGGATACGGCGAATCCTCCTCATCAATTGCACCAAAATCAAACTCCATTCTAGACAAAGAGGGCGTTGTCAGCATTACAGTAAGGGTGGGTTTAGAAATTATTGAAGGGGATGGCATGCTGGGGTCCTAAAAAAATAGGCAGACGAGTGGAATAATATACAGCCCATGCATTCATAAAAAGTAAAATAAAAAAGAAACGAAGGCGCAGATTATATAATCAACCGAGATGGGGCGCGGATGGCAAAAAAAGGAAAACCACCTTCCTGTTAAGGAGAAGGTGCCCCTGAGAAGCAACGACACGTGGAGTGCAGATCCAAACGCGAATCCCCCATCCAAAAAAGAAATTGAATAAATAAATAAATAAAACTTACTTGATACTACCCTCCTCACTATATTCCTCGTCCTCATATCCGTCCTCTTCATCTTCATCAAAGTCTCCTTTAACTCTATTTCTCCGTTCCCTTCCCCCCTCGAAGCTCAGCGTCTCGACCATACTCTCCTCATCCTGCGTTTCTCTCCTCTTTTGCTGTGCGACATACGAACTCGTATTCGATCCACCACGCCTATGGCTGTAGTCATGGTCACCTTGCACAGTCGGCGACTCCATATTAGATTGTCTGCGGTGTGTGAGCGGGTATGATGATTGGGCATAAGAATGTGAAGAGCCATTAATCATGGTCTTGCCGCTAATTGGAGAGGTCGTGTTGATGCGAGATGTGTCTGGGATATTCTCTGTCTCTGTTTAAGCATTATTCCAAGTAAAGAAAATTAGTAAATCGAGACTTGCCAAGACCATTTCGTGCATTGTTGAACTGCGCGTAGGCATAATAAGGACTGGCGTTCACATTTTTTGATCGCCGTCGTAATCCTTCGCCTGTCCCAACAGCGGGTGATGGGTTAACCCCAGACGCGCCCGCCGAACGATGATCGGCGCTTCTCTTCTTCTTCCTCCGATCTCGACTACGACTTCGATTCACATCCTTCACAGTAGCATCTCCATCTATACCACCCTCCAAATCCACGCCTAAATCTACCTCTGTAGTCACAGCACTCGTATCTGCATCTTTCACTTGCTCCTCTCGACTCTTTCGGCTTTTCTCGCCGCTAACTCTTCCCTTATCACCCCCTTTCCCAATAGCTTGCAAAGGACTCCCTGCATTTGATCTCGAGGTAGGGGATTCAACCTCTTCGTTTACGACACTCATCCTCAATTTAATCCCCGCGCCTTCTTTGCCCTTATCAACATCAGGCACAGACGCACTCATTCGTTTGAGCTGGTAACTATCTTGCGCTGACGCTCCATACCCAGTGGAAGGCTGTGAATCTGTTGACGGTGGCGATAGAGGAGGCGGGTGGAGGTATCCACCTGAACCCTGTACTTGAGTTTGACCCATTGGCTGCGCCCCCAACCCAGAAATATCGCGCTGTGCGAAAGGATGTGGTGTCTCAGCTGCGGCGATCGTGGGGTTTATAGACGGCTGTGGTTGTGAAGGTGCCCGGTCGGCATATTGTAGGGTAGCAAACGCATAATTTGCATATGAATTACCGGCAGAGTCAGGAGCACCAAACGGGGCCGAATTGGTGGTCGAGGGCAAAGAAGAGGGTATGAAAGGGTCATGAGCAAATGGGTTTTGGTGTTGTAGTTGGGGATAATAGTATGGCGCTAGTCCTTGTGGTTGTCCCTGCCCAGGGATTTCCTGTTGGTCCTGTTCCCGCTCCGGCTCCTGATCAGCCGTTGAAGGTGGTAAGAAGGCAAAAACGTCCTCATCATCACTCTCTTCTTCATACTCCTCCTCCACCTCATACGTCGGCTCAATGTCAGCGTGCCCATGAGGATGGTAAGCCTGGCCAAAAGATGTGCCTGGCCTTGAGGTTGACGGACGGCCAAAAGAAGAAGACGGACGGGCGTCCCGTCCACCTTCCATGGTGTTATAATTCGAATAGATAGCTGGCTAGATGGATAGAAACAGTTTAGGTAGTCCGGAAGGTTTCGCAAACGACGACGAAGCACACCCGGCCTTCCTTCCGCAAGAAAAAGTCGTATACAGCCAAACCAACCCTCGTCGTGGGTATGTATTATCTGTCGAGGGGGAATACGGGAGAAGCTGAAAGTCAAAGAAACAAATACGATGCAACTTGAGCTGACGGCGGAAATTCGCGTGAAGAGGGGAGAAAACTCAGGTACGATCAGATTATTTTCCCAGCCCTTTCCCTAGCTATCATCAGATCCACCTATCAAATTCATTTTTTCATTAATTCTTTTATCTCCTTAACGGAGCCGGCGCAAGTGTGGATGCACAGAGGATAGCTGCTAACCCAGCCCTACGTTGTCCTGAACATGTAACTCAGGTATTTCTCCGGGCCGACGGACGAGAGTGACGGCTCGACATGTCCTCACTCAAACCCCTATCCAGCTTTCTACCGATTTTGGTGACGAAGGAGTGGAATTTGGGTGTATTCCTTGGAGTTATTCCAAAAACGTAACCTGATCATCCAGTCAGCAATGGGTTAGGTGTGTCAACTACTTTTCTTTACAATATAATCCCAATTTTTTCCCTGGGGTTTTCATTGACAGGAAATATATTGAAGAGCCAGAACATCACTTGTCTATTGCGTCTGCCAGAAATTCTGATCTTACATGACACCCGTTTGCCTCCCGCAGCGATTCAGTTGAATCCGGGATGTCATCATCGTATTTTTGCTTTATCATTCAATGCATGCTCCCAGCCTCAGTGCCGAATGCTACATTTACGATTGACTCGGGTCTGCTATCTAAATAAATATCCATCTTATCACCCGTCCAATCGGGTCCCAATAACCGTCAATGCTCAAAATGTTCTCAATCCGTCCGATTCCCCGCTTATCACAACATTCATGGATATATGACTTCGATTCCAACACGTTTCCCTTGCGCTCCTTCAGGAAAGACTTGCATTTTTGATACGTGCGTGAGTATAATTTGATTACCATCATCGCCATTTGAGGTACACGATCATGCCGAGCACGTCTTCTCGCTTTCATTACTTTGTCTGTACTCCAAGTACATTACAGAACTGTAATTGCTATATCAACGATAAAGGGTCTATCCTAAATGGAAGATGAATTACGACCTCTTCAGCATTCCCTGCTGCAGTATGTCCCACACCACCTTCCAATATGTGCCAACTATGTGAAACGTCTACTTTATGGGTAAAGTCGCTGTACCTATCACAGTCTCTGCACCACAACTTCCACCTCGAGGCCCCTACGCACACAAAGCACGTCACACGTCTGTTCGATGAGGGACACTGTACCTGAGTACCTGAGCAATAAGAACGGCAGGAACATGTCACGGGTTCCTGAGCTGTTGTACGATTGTAAAAAATACGGCCGCTGAGTGGATATGCGAGCTCTGGATCTGTACACCACATAGGTTACCGGTCTACTATATATGGTGAGGAAGATGCACTGAATCTACCCTCTATCTGCTGTTAGAGGCGGGTGTATAAAATAGCCATTTGAAATTGCGAAGCAGTTGATGTATTCAAAAGTTAAACGTTGAATCTTTGGAGCCTGTATCAGTGAGGTGGCTGACCCCAATACATTCGGGACGCCGTCACAACTACGTCTGCTGCTTCAAGGGTTCAATTTTTTGAATTGACAACAGCTGTCAACGTCAGTCCGAAACACCCCTTTCAAATTCACAAACCTCTCGAGTTATGCTGGTATCATTATGGGTCAATCGATCTTGCTTTTCATTCTCAAAAGTAAACACAAGAGCACCGTTTGTGCTATAAAGAGTTAGTCGTACTGCTGATCTCGATCAGTTGATTAAAAAGGTTTAGCCGAGGGTTACTCCAAGTCATGTGGGGCATTAAGATATTAAGCGCTCAAAAGATTTGCACAGCGTCAAGCCTCGTGTACGCAGTGCAAAGGCGTTGCGCGCATAAGCACCGATTTTGGACGACTTTGGTAGTATCACAACTCGAAGGACGAAGAGCGGAAATGTACCTGGCACAAGAGCTTGAAAAACTGGCAGGAGATATTGATCACCTCTCACAGTCTGACGTTGAAGAACCAGCCTTCCAGCCTCAGGCTAATCACATAATATATCGAGCTTTGATGAACCATCACTTATCTGAGATCGCTGCACCCCAAATTGCTAGCATGTCGCAAATCAAAAATCCTGGCTTTGCGAGGGGGCAAGGTGGTATTTTTGGCACTAGTAAGGTCATGACAATGTGAGCAAGAAGCGACTATATGGTCCACACACCAATACACCCCGCGTGAGATCTCCATCAAGAATTCAACTTCCACCGAGTCCTTTATGACCATCAGGAAGATGGGACACGTCTATATTTTCTGGTTCATGTGCCGGAAATATATCCATACATATAGGTAATTGAGCAGCAGAATGGTGAAACCAAGAATCTTGTAAAATCTCCACTGCTGTAAGCCATGCCAGAGGGTCAAGGACGAGCACCTTCCTCAGGAAAGTGTCCACTTCTCCCTCGTCTGCACAATTTGGACGGAGCCGTTCCCGACGTGATTCCCACCACATATTTGCACCACTGGGCGAGACATGCGATGGATCAGATAGGCTGGTATGCCAATTGTGCCGTTCTAGAGGCAGGGAGCCACACATGACATGCCATGGAAGAGCGAAGAACCGGCAACAATTTCATAGATCTGCACTCAGGGAGCGGGATCAGGAGTGTCAAAGAAAAAGTGGATTGAAGCGTAGGGCGCTACCGAGGGCCCAGATGGCAGCTGAAAGTTCGACGGGCGGTTTGTCAATCTTTTGGACGACTCGCGCGAAAGCGCTGGCGCACAGGCTTCCACGGCGCATTGAAAGCTCAGGTAGCATCCCAGCTTGATGGGTTGTGTGAGGCATGCCAATGAGAGACGTAAGGTCAGTAAAGAGTGGCTCACCACTGGCAAAGTCAAATACCTTTGTTTGAGGGTCGTGTAACGCGGAGACTGCTGTAGTCTTCTAGGTCCTAGTTGGCCAGCCGTGGGAAGGCAATCCCGATGTTCCAAAGGTGGAGGTCTAGCGAAGGTTTTCGAGTTGGAACGGAGAGTATACCTCCTTCATTATGCAACTGCACTACAGCTTGTACAAGGCCATGCGAGACAACTTTGCGCCAAAGTGCCTGTAGGAGACAGAAGTGGAAGTATGGGCATTGGGCACAACAACGTCTGTCACCAGGACAAAATGCGTACCATTGGGACCATGCAAAACGAAGTAGGCCAGGATATGACCTCGACGGCGACAACTACATCGCTCGAATCTTCTGAGCGCGTATGAGCCATAACATATGATCCTATACCCGTGCTCATTGTTATCTGGAGTATGTCACCCTCATGGAGTCGAAGGTGGATGCTATAATTGAAAGTTGGAATCAAGTGTTTGTCTGCGTCATGCGTCATAAACACCTTGATTTGGGGTCTATGGGGTTGGAACCGATGACATAGAGCATGGTCTTTGTAGTTGAGCACATGACAAGTCAGCTATCA
>QDKV01004779.1_pt1 | contig 14273 bp, 11 predicted proteins | sample 1861101 | NCBI WGS metagenome assembly QDKV01 (sample SAMN04275158, study PRJNA302643) | Fungus metagenome, whole genome shotgun sequencing project. | isolation source: fruitbody | host: Mallocybe terrigena | place: Sweden | collected 2013 | reverse complement strand
CTCTTTAGCTTGTTCTTGTTAGACAATACATCTACCTTGAACATTCTCAACTGAACCTGAACTCGCTAAGCTAGTCTTAGTCAACCTTTATCTTTGCTATAAAGACTTGTCGTTTGACGGTCTTTCTTCTAGTCACGTGACATCCCGATTGACGATTGTGACGCTTGTCCCAACAACTCAGTGTTAGTTGGCATAAGGCATAACAAAAAAACGAGCTCAACGAAACGTATTAAGCTTATTGCTTTCTACACACACACCTTTACAAAGGCGACATTTTACGAACCGTTGAAAGAACTGAACAAACGATGGCACAAGCCACACAACCCGGAATGGCTGGAATTCAGGGCCCTCCTGGAGGACCTGGACCTCAGCCACCTATGGGACAACCACCAGCACCACCTGCTGGCCCACCTCCACTGCAACCACCGCTGCCTCCACCACCAGCTGCTCCCACCCCTGCTCCTGTTCCTGTTGGTCCATTTAATCCCCTGACAAGAGAGATACGATTGAACGCTCCACCTGTCTTTGACGGCAAATAACAACTTCCTTCAGGCCGTGTTACTTTACACTGGCCTCAATGGACATATTTTTAATATGAACGAATTGAAGATAGGGTTTACCCTTTCCTTCCTAACTGAGAAAGAAGCTGCTCAGTGGCATGAAGCCTGGGTACGAAGGAACCACGTTGCTGGAACCATAAACTACCCAACCTGGGCCATCTTCGAACAAGAACTGATGAATGCGTTCCAACCGATTGATCTGGTTGGCGATGTGATGCATAAGTTAGAAATGTTGAGGCAGAGAGCAAGGACAGCGGAAGAATTGAACACTGAATGGGACTTGCTGGTTGGACAAGCCGGCATTGGTACGGCTGGGGACACTACCCTGGTCAAAGCCTACCAGAAGGTTTTGAACTGACCTCTCCTTGAGAAGATTCTCGATGGGGATGCAGTCCTGACAACAATAGATGGTTGGAAGATGAAAGCCATCCAACTGGACAATAACTACTGACGAAAGATGGCAATACTTGGCAAGTCGCGCAAAAACCGCGGACAACAAAATATGGGATGGCATAATCGACCATTCCAATGAAACAATGTACCACAGAAAGACCCAAATGCAATGGACATAGACGCCCTTTCCGTCAAACAACGCGAAGAAGCATTGAGAACGGGGGCATGCTTTAAATGTGGAAAGATAGGCCATTACTACCCCCGGGTTTGAAAAAGAACCCTCCGCCCGCGCTTCGAGCAACGGAGGGGGTTGGTGGCAGGCAGAGATGTGGGTGGTGGTGTGGTGGTTGAAGACTGAAAACAACCCCTCCGACTCGCATTTGAAGCGAGGGAGGGGGAACGGGGTGGGTTGAGACTACAAACACCCCCTCCGACTCGCATTTGAAGCGAGGGAGGGGGGATGGGTGGTGGTGTGGTGAGTGAAGACTAAAAACCCCCCCTCCGACTCGCATTTGAAGCGAGGGAGGGGGATGGGTGGTGGTGTGGTGAGTGAAGACTAAAAACCCCCCCTCCGACTCGCATTTGAAGCGAGGGAAGGGGGACGGGTGGTGGTGTGGTGGAAGAAGACTAAAAACCCCCCCTCCGACTCGCTTTTGAAGCGAGGGAGGGGGGATGGGTGGTGATGTGGTGGAAGAAGACTAAAAACCCCCCTCCGACTCGCTTTTGAAGCGAGGGAGGGGGTATGGGTGGTGGTGTGGTGGAAGAAGACTAAAACCCCCCCTCCGACTCGCATTTGAAGCGAGGGAAGGGGGACGGGTGGTGGTGTGGTGGATGAAGACTAAAAACACCCCTCCGACTCGCATTTGAAGCGAGGGAGGGGGAACGGGGTGGGTTGAGACTACAAACACCCCCTCCGACTCGCATTTGAAGCGAGGGAGGGGGAATGGGTGGTGGTGTGGTGGAAGAAGACTAAAAAACCCCCTCCGACTCGCTTTTGAAGCGAGGGAGGGGGTATGGGTGGTGGTGTGGTGGATGAAGACTGAAAACACTCCCTCCGACTCGCATTTGAAGCGAGGGAGGGGGAACGGAGTGGTGGACAAGACCACAACCTAAAACTATTCGTCAATATAGTTTTTATTACAATAAAGACTTACCTGTCCCCCTCCGACTCACTTTTGAAGCGAGGGAGGGAGCGAAGAGTTAAAACGCCCCCTCCTACTCGCGTTTGAAGCGAGGAAAGGGGGTGAAGAGGTGGGCAGCAGTGGCGGGTTGGGAGTGGTTGTCAGTGACAACCGACTGATGCCGTTTCGAGTGGAGTTTAAACTTACAAGTCCATATTTGGCTGTCACCCAGTGGGAACGTGGGAAATTGGACTTGAAGGATTTCGACACATCTGTCTGCAGCACTGACAATGTATAACACCAGCTATACTTAATAAGATTGCAATATATATCAAAAAGAAGGTAAAATTGAGTAGAATTTAATGGTACAATTTTTATAATCTCAATTTCAATATATAAATTACTTACAACTCAATGTACATTACCTTTGTTCCTTTAGTATCTAGTTTACTAATCTTAAAATACTTGAACTACTGTAATGACCTTTTCCTGGTACATACTAGCACAGGCACAGGTAAGGGGCATCTACTTAATATTCATAGTCTTGGTATGCTTGAACTTGTCTTGACAAAGTTTTGATTTTTCACATGACTTGAATTCTCTTAGTGTGCTTAGAATTGCCTTAAGAACTTGAAGTGTCTTGACAAAATTTTGTGCTTATTCATATACTTAGATGTGCTTGAACTTGTCATACAGTTTCACTTAAGAACTTGAAGTGTCTGGACAAAATTTTGTGCTTATTCATAGTCTTGGTATCTTAGTGTGCTTAGAATTGCCTTAAGAACTTGAAGTGTCTTGACAAAATTTTGTGCTTATGCATATACTTAGATGTGCTTGAACTTGTCATACAGTTTCACACTTAAGAACTTGAAGTGTCTGGACAAAATTTTGTGCTTATTCATAGTCTTGGTATGCTTGAACTTGTCTTGACAAAGTTTTGCTTATTCACATGACTTGAATTGTCTTAGTGTGCTTAGGATTGGCATACAGTCTCAGAAGATGCCTCAAGAACTTGAAGTGTCTTGACAAAATTTTTTGTACTTAAATTCTCTTGGTGTGCTTAAACTTGTCACACAGTTTCACTTAAGAACTTGAACTGTCTTGACAAAATTTTGTGCTTATTCATATAACTTAAACTCTCTTAATGTGCTTAGACTTGTCATGTCTTACTTGCTTACATTTTTATAATCACTTGACAATGCTTATGATTGGCCATGATATGCTTACTATGCTTACCACTTGCTTAATTCACTTACTATGCTTACTGACCAAGTTACTAAGCAAAAATTAAGCAGCTTGAGCAACTTAGCAGGCTTAGAGAGATTCTAAGCCTGCTAAGCCTGTTAAGTTTTTTTTGGATTTTCCTGATGGGCCCGCATGTGTCCTTCAACCTGCTTCCTCTCCTTCTCTTGAGAAAGATAGTTAGTGGAGTTGAATTCAATGGGAAGCCGTTGGGATAGACATGCCAACGCTTGATCGTTAGAAAGTTCTTCAGTGGTATAGTCCGCGTTGAGGAGTTTCGCGACTGCAAATTGGATGATCTCTCGCTTGACCGAGTCCGAGCCTCCAAGATACCGGGCTGCGAATCTACCATAACTTCATAAATAACTACTGGGAATGAAAGACGGGGGGATACATACAAAGGTTGGCCCTGGCTACAGGTCTGTAAATCTTCAGTCAGCCGCTCTAGATTCCACGAGCCGTCTGCAGCTATGACGCGAGCGAGGGGATCAAAGCCAAGATCAGTGTAAGGTTGAATGACGACCAATTTGCCCTCCACCACTCTCTTCGAAAGGTCTTCCTCGATAGCCGACGTGAACTGCGAAATTTTGCCAGTCGTTGAGAGGAAGAGTGAGAACAAAGGGAGGCTATGTAATCTCCGGAGTGCGTGGCGAAGTTTGTTGAATACTGACCATTCTTCGCCAGCGGCGTGCTGTCGCTCGGTTGTTGTATGTGCCTCATCAAACGCGAGGACGACAAGAGGAACATTTTTGTGAAGCTTCGCCTTTTGCTTGCTTTTACCTCTAGCTCCCATAGGACTGGGTGACGGAGACTCATCACCCGACGACCGAAGAAATTGAGCAAGTTCTTGAAACGCAATATATGGGGGGAAGTCCTGGCTTCGTGCAGGCGTGGAGACAGGTGGATTATCGAATAATCTCCGCTTAAAAGATGCTTGGAGACAAGCAGACGAGTTCTGTGCCTAGCTGAACATCTTAGTCAGGCATAGGAACGGACTCGAATGTTACATACCCGTTGGGCTTCCAGCTGTTTTGCCTTTTCAACAACTCGTTTGTAGAAATCCTCCCGAAATTGGATATGGCCCTTCATCCTCTGACCCTCAGTCATACATGATCTAAATTCTCCCCCAAATCCGCTGTAATCGAGTGAGCTGTCGAGAGCATGAAGCGTACTTGTTGTATGCTTGAATAACGCCTCAAGAAAAGCGCTAGCGCGATCGTAAGCGACATCTTTTGAACCAGGGCTAGTTAGATAATCTCGTACGCCGTGGTCTGCAGGGGGATATCCTAAAAGATGGGTCAAGACATGGTCGAATACCCTGAGCGGAGACCACACCCACCTGTAGACGTTGCTGCCCGAAGATTTAGGGGTATGACGAAGCGTCTCTTGCCAAGTTCATCAACGGTTCTTGACTTTCCCATGCCCGAGGATTGGACGATGGCAGCAAAATGAGCATACACTTTGTGGTCTAAAGGATTGTAGTGGGTCTCGATGTGCTCCCATAGGCCAGTCGCGGCGTCGCCCTGGAATGTGAATTCCCAGGATCTCTCGGTGGCTAGAGGGCAAGTTAACAAAAGGTGGTGTCATAATTTGGTTGTCAATGAACGTACCTGCTTCTTGGTCTTCACGAAGACGCGCATAACCCCTTGTCCTGTTAGACTCTAAAGACGGAGGTTCGACTTGAAGTAAGGCTGAACAAAGCAAGTTGTGGTCACTAGTGGGGAGGCCGATAAGATGGACTTAACGCACAATGGTTCGCAAACCTCTCCTAGTCTCCTTTTTCACGAGCTTCAACCCAAATGGTGGCGAGCTGTAGTTGATCCTCGCGTGATAGAAGATTAATGCGTTCCTCGCCATATTTCACTTTTGTCCAAGAGTTGTCAATAGTTAATGCGCGGCCTTTAGCTAGCAAATGCAAGAAAATTTGTTGACAACTCTGCGCAAGTACCCTCATTGACACGTCTTCCGGATTCGATAACGAAGGATGGTCCAGCATCCAGTCACGAAGATTTTCATTCAATTCATTGAGTTCTTCATCTGTTAGTCCTAGCTTGGACTTTTTATTGCATTCTGAACTGAGAGGAGAGGTGGCAGCACGTTTGCGAGAGCTTTCTGACATTCGCAGGAGACTATTTTCCCGGCCCGTAAACCAGCACCATAAAGTGAGCAAGAGAGTGATAGGATAGAATGATGTCTTTGTGTGAATGACCCAGCCTAGCACTACGACAGTGACCTCTTGTTCTCCTCCTCAAGCTCCTGGCTTGCTTTCCCTCGGTGTTTCTTTGATTATTCCACCTTCACACTCATAGCTCAATTTGAATTTCACAGGGGAATTGGATCGCTTTCGTTTGCCTTTCTTTGCCATCAGAGGTCAAAAGGAGAGGTGGAGATAATCTCGTCGTGATAAGTTATTCAGCACTAGACTACGTTACTAGCTATAGTATGTTTTCTTCTTTCTTGGACCTCTCTTATCAAACTCAGGCACTCCTCCTTCGATCTCGTTCCACGCGCCTTGGACCGCCCAAGCATTTTCCTCAACTACTTCTACCTTGGCCTTCTTCCTTCAACTCGGTCTATCTATTATACGGGAAGGTAAGCGTTGTATCTCCCAGATACACATATACTCATCCACAACCAGGGCTCCATTTTATACAAGGGCTGCTCACGAATCCAACGGCGCATACGTCCAACTCAAGATTCACAAAACTCATTACTGTTCAATCTATCACGACTCTTTTTACGACTATTTTTCAAGTTCATTTCTGATTCAAATTTCACACCAATTTATACGAAAGTACGACCAGCATGATGCGGTCATCGCCCTCTGCTCCCCTGCTTGAACATCGCTGCGACCGCAACTCCACCCAACGTCCACAACACTCAAGCCATTCCATTTATCCGCCTCATATCCGCTACTCCGTCTGCCACCGGCCTTTCCTCCGAAGCCAGCACGTCGTTTAACCGCTCACTCGAGCAGTCATGGGCCGACATGGCTTCCCAACAAAGCATCCACGCTCCCAAATACGATGCCACCGAACAGCCACGTAAAAAGCTCGTACCGAAAAAGTCAAAACTCGCCATTCTTAGCATCGGTCGGGATAAGGAAAAGACCGTGCTAAAGATTTTTCTGACGTCGTCCGTCGCGTCGGTTCCCCTCCTTCAGCCTCTAGTCGTGGAGGCTTCGAGATTTACGTCGACCTAACCGTCGACCCTGATTTTGGGGAGATTGTGATCATTAAGAAGAAAAAATCCCGCGTCGCATTGGACGGTATGAGCTGGGGTGCACTTGGTGAAGCGACAAGTGTACCTAATCTGCCCAAGTCAAACCTCAGCCGGTTACGAAGGAAAATCCTACGATGCTCAAAGTCAAGGCCGAAGAAGAGAGGAAGTGGTGGAGCATTGACCAGGATTCGAGAAGGGCAAGGGCAAAGAGAACAAGATGAGTACAAATACTAAATGTATGTCTACTTCATTGTCGATTCGAATTGATTTATCCTCTGTCCCGTAGCTCTGGAACCTACTCTCAAAGTCGCCTCAGAACCGTTGAAGGCTAATCAAGTTGGACTCTCTCGTGTATCTCTTCATTTTCGAGCCAAGGCGCTTCGACAGACCATGTCTTTAAGCGATTTGACGTTTATCGTACCCCTACTAATCACACTACTGGATCCGGCATTCCCTGATGGTTTTGTTTTTATTGCCGCTTCCGATGCATTGCAGGAGCAAACCCACTAAGTCCGCGTTGTCTGATGGATCCGGTTCGAAGACACTCACAGAACTTCTCCTAGTGTGGTTCAGTGTTATTGGAAATGGGATCATGCGGACAGCCTTGACATCAGAGGAGAGTTCTTCAATTTCTCATTCTCTTTGCAAGCTCATTGTTGCACTTGGCGATCATTCGACGGCATATCTCTCTACCAACGTTGGGTCGTCCATGCCTGTTTCGATGGGCCCAAATTCTCGGCCTACGACAAAAGGACGTCTAGTACACGGCTTCCAGGATATTATGGTATGGATGAAGAAGACAGCGAGATGACTTTTTCAATAAGCGTTGTGGAGTACAGACTTTTACATTGAGGACGGAAATGAAGACCGATCACCTCCGCCCCCAGATTTGGATGAGTCAAAGCAAGTTTCGATGGCGAAGGCGGTTTACATGGAAGTAGTGAAGGTTTTGATGGGGAAAGTAGCTTTTCCGCCGCCGGGAAGTGGATGGTCGCGAGGTTGTGTCTCATTCTATGCATATTCTCATTAGACTTACCGTGCACCATCAGACCAAATCGATAAATTCCGGGTGTCCGTCTGATTTTGTTGAAGTCGAACGAAATTCTCACTACAAGTACAGTTATTGGTGAGATGTTGGGGGCCTTCATGGTCTACGTGATGTTAACCGACAAGTTCTCAGTTATTATGTCCTTTGAGATGAAATATTGCCTATTATGTGAACGACATTGCAGGACAACTGGCTGGAGAATGACGGCTGGCAAGTAAGTCGACTATCTTTCAACCTCTTCAATACCTTGACGTCTAAGCAGAAAATTGAAGATACCCCCTTCATTGTATTATGTCTGTTCACGAAGTCGTCGATGTGGAGAAGGCTCTGCAGCTTCGGCGGTTATTCAGTCGCGATATCTTGGAGGACCAAAAATTAGAAGGACGGCGTTGGGAGTTATCGGTGTTTCAATTTTAGACGTCAATATGAAGATATAATTATGCATCTTAGGTGCCTACACATCATGGTTTGCCAGACATTCACCTGACTCGTCGTTGAATTCTTCCACAAATGAAAATATGCTTCTCACCGTTCTCTCTATGTGGTTTTGGCCTTGCCCGACCCTTCACTTTGCCTGTCTGCCGCAACTGCTCTGACTCAAGCGTAAATGAAGCGACAATAGCGCACGCCACCGCAGGTCTGAGAAGGAAAAAGACGAGGAAATGTTGAAGGATGGAGAAGCTGGCATGGCTGGAGATGACCAACCTTATGTTTTTGAAACATCCCCGAGCTGTAAGTAATGTTTGTTCCTCGCTGAAGTTAATATAAGCAATCGATTACAGTTATTCACGGCGAAATGCGTCCATACCAGCTACAAGGTCTCAACTGGATGGTATCCCTACATAATAATGGATTGAATGGAATTCTAGCCGATGAAATGGTATTTCCAAACTCGTTGTGGAGACCAGGACAGGGGACCTGGGATATCCGATTGGAGATGGCCAAACACTCGACCACAGCTTTGAAATACGAACACGAGGGCTACTCGCCTTGGTATACGTTTCTTGTCAACCAGAATGATCCCAAACCTTACGCCTACCTGGACATCGCAGGAACGGAGTGCAATGATATCCATATCAGTGACGAGATGTTTGGTAAATTCGTTGCTACGTCAATATATTTTGATTTTATGTTGCTCCTGGGGGGTTTCTCACTCGGCGACTGTGGACGGTAATCCGGATCCACTGCTGCCCGTGCCCGAGCCGGGAAAGACCTGGAGGCTGGCCACAACTGACGCAAAAGCCTGTGGGTATGTCATCTATCTCACTGTCTGGGACTGCACGGTTGTGGATAGTGGTAGTACTCGGTATCATACTGACCTGCCCAAAGGTTTTTGTTTGCGTAAATGACAACCGTCAAGCGCTATCAAACTGTTGAATTTATTTTTTTGACTTGATCGTGTACTTTGTTGTTCTTTCCGATTGTCTAGTAAAGGTTGTATAGTAGTTTTCTAACGTCTGGAGCCATTATGATTCAAGTAACCATATAATTTACCTTACTTTATTCAGTCTTGCATCTTGACTCTTATTTTAAATTGTCAAACAACTTGTTTACTAATTTCAATATTATATTGACTTGTTCAACCAATTCTGAAGTCAGGAAAGTCCCTCTGTCTTACAAATACTATTCAGTAACAGGTACAGCCTTCCGACTATTAACTTCCAGACGGAACAGGGAATCCTGTTGACCTTGTGTAGAGACACCAAGTCTTTGGCCGAATCATTCTTTTCTTGAGCAAAAAAGACTCTGTTCGTCCTCTTGCTTGTGCAAACACATTTGAATAAAGTTCAAGTTCTAACATACCGAATCCTATTTTTACTTTTCTTACTTCTCGGGTTCGCTAATGAACCCGGACGTAAATAGTGTGACCAAATTTTGTGGATAAGACAATTGTAAGACGTGTGACCTCCAACGCGACAGACTTAGCCTCCCGGACCGTGATGATAAATACTAAATTTCAACATTTTGCCACCGCAACAACATTTCTGCTCCATCACCAGCACCCATATGAATGTGAGTCCTATGTTCACATGGCTGTTTGTGAACATTGATGTGTTCAATATCCTTTTGTATGGCCTGATTCAGACTTTCGTTGAGGATAATTTTCTCCTTTACAGCGAGCCCAGCCAGAGGGACATCTATAGGGTATCTCACCATGCTCTATCAGGATCCATACAATTGTTAACTAACTATTGCAATGCCTAAAAGCTTCTTTCAGATATGAAATCAGAAGTCCGCAATCTCAACATTGCTGTAGAACTTCTCCGAATCGAGATTTCAAACGCTAAACCCCAACTACCCGGAACCTCCGATGCTAAGGCCACCAATTCCGTAATTGGCTTTTCCATCACCCAGGCCACTCATTCCAATGAGTCCGTCAGTCGCAATGGCACTTATAGTTTTGATGAGCCAGTAATTTTGACCCCACTTTCCCCCCCTCCGCGTCACAAGCCTGTCACACGTGCTAGATCAGCCGCCACCTTGTAAGTCTTTCTCCTTTTGATCCTTGGTTGCAAAACCTAATATGCCCATCCTATTGGCATTAGGTCTGGTCAGAGTGGGACCTCAGGATTCTGAAGGTTGTATGTAAATTATGGGGCTGCACACTGGGTTGCAACATGCATGCAGGGGATTTTATTTTTGTACAATTCCTTACTGCTTGCCAAGCATAGCCAATGCTCCTTCAAATGGAGATGTGAAGTTGTAAAAATGACCTGAACACGTAAATCACATGACCTTAATCACGACGCCTATATAAAGAGAATATGTAGTTAAAAGAGTAGTTTTACTTCTTCTTACTTCTTATGTCTACGCTTTAATACATTGCTTGGTCCAGTTCGTTTTGCAGTGAGTAAGAGCCGATTTTAGTGTTTTTCCCTCGTCTTCTACAAGGGGTTTTTCATTTTTTTTTGAACTTGACCACCCCTGTGATTTATATTGCCCCTGTCATCTCGCGCATTGATTACCGTGCATATACCCACTTCAAATTTTCAATCTTGATCTCTTGTGGTTCTCGTGGTCTTAAATTGATCTCTCGTGCTCTTGCTGTTACTCGTGTATTCTGATCTCTTACTCTTTCACTGTTACTCGCGAGTCGCGACTTGATCCCTTGAAGTTGTGCCAATATCTAATTACCAATCTCTGGGGCACTCACTCTTCGAAGCGCTTTCTCGTGCATACATTTACCCCTCTCCTCCAAATGAAAGTGCATATATCTGCGTTCCGTTCCTGACACTTGTCCCTCCTCATAGCTCCTTTTCTCAGGGATATCAGCTGCTAGAATTGATCCTACCTTACAAAACAAAGAGTCTTAGGATTATCTGAGCCTGCGGTCTGCAAGGCCAATATCCTATCCTATTCTGTTCATAAAGTGCAAATCCTACCACATATTAAGACCCATCCTATATTTACCTAGCAAATATTAATATGATGCATTTGAGCCTATAGTTGTAAAACCATGTATCCTACTATGCATCCTATGTAGTAGTGTATACCAGTCCATTGTATCATATCATGTTCCATTGTATCATCATATTGTATCCTATCCTACTGGTCCATCTTATTCTAGTCCATCTTATCCTACTACAGTCCATTTTATCCTACTACAGTCCATCTTATCCTATCCATATAATTACTATTTAATAATAAAATATTGAATGAAGCTCATTCGAGGGGGTAGAAAAGGATCTGAGCACAAAATGACACCAACGAGGGTGTCATTTCGTATTCGGCGTATGTGGGAGGGCAAAGAAAGACACCAAACATGCTCGTTGGTGTGGTTTCAGGCTTGGTGTGTCATAGGGAGTAAGAAAGACAGCAACCACGAAAAACACCCTCGTTTGTGTTTTTCGTGTTCGGCATGTGTAGGACTAAGGACAGTGAAGAAAAGATGCCGACCATGTGGTTGTGTGGTTGGCGTGTATGTAGGTCTTAGAAAATACGCCAAAAACGAAATCACACCAACGAGGGTGTGTTTCCGTCCTCAGCATGTGTGGGAGCCTTCATGGAGAAGGTCGACAAGGAGGAAACCCTCCTCGTCACGTTAACTGTAAATGAAGTAAAAAAAAATTAAAAGGTAATGAAAAAATGTAATGACATACCTTTGTGAGGGGCTGAGCATGATGGCCCAAACCTCACCCTCATCATCTACCTACGCCCATCATGGTGTCACCGTCGTCATTGGCGCATGATGTGGTGGTTGTTGTTAACGCGTGGTGTGGTTATGACTCGCTGACATGGGATGTGGTGGTGTGGTGGTCGTTGATGCGTGAGGTAGTGGTTGTCGTGGTTGTCACAGTGGTTGTCGTCGGCGCGTGAGGTGTGGTCGTTGACGTGTTGTCGTTGGGCTGGAGGGTAGTGGTCACAGATCCATCACCCTCCAAACGGGACAGAACACCCACTACTGTCACGTGCATTGGGATTCAAAATGATCTAGAGATTCAAAATCCACCTTCCCAACACAACACCACCTTTATTTACCCATCTTTTTGCATAGTTGAGTATACTACTTGTACACCAAAATAATAAAAAATTAGAAATATCTGGTGACTGGATCTTACAAGATCAAGTAACTATCTCAGAGGTTTCAGGAAATTTTCATTTGAAACTAAAATCCTAAAGGTAATTCCTATTCAATCTTCCCAATTTTTTGGCAACAATACTCTCCCTTAATATTTATTACTAACTAGAAAGTTTTGAGGAGAGTGGAGGAAATACCTTTCTAGAGTGACAAAATTATGTCACCCTTATCTAATTTGAGGCTCTGACACACCAAGTTTCACAGCAAGCCAGGGCCGACATTGAATTTTGATGGTGACTAACCGTGACATTTCATTTGAAACTCCCTGGTTTTGGGACTTGCAGACGCGGAATTATTCTGCTGATCTATCCACTCACTTGATTGAAAAATAATTATGTAGGCACACAAAATAGACACTGTACAACATGTGTACCAAATTTGAGGACATATTTTTGAGTAATGTGTGGAGTGAGGTTCGAAATGCTTCAAATTTTGAAACTCCCTGATCATGATAGTAGGTGCCACGACACGACACAATGATTACACAATGATCCAACGAGGGTACTATCCCTTTCCAGCTATTTGCAGGTTCGCAGTGTTTGCGGATTCGGTTTTGTGCCTCACTCTCACATCAGAGCATCCCTCAAATGTGGTCAATAAATTTGAATTACATGTACTGACAAATACCTCTCTAATTCCTGCTACCTTCGGTAGTCACTGGGTCTTAGTGGCGTTCAAAATTATTGATGTGCCGAATTGTAACGATCTGTGCCTTGCTGTGCTGCTTACGAAGAGCTCCACATCTTGTTCCCACAACCGTATGCCTTGTTCCCGCCGCATCTTGTTTCACCTCGTGTACAATGTCCAGCTTCTTGATTTCTTTGAACCCTGCTCATGTCGTCTTCTCGCAGGAGCTTCAGCAATCCCGAATCTCCTCCAATTTAGTTAAAAAGCATGCCTCGCAAAAGTCAAATTGGCCTGAGTATACAGCATCCGTCACTGTCTCACAGCACTCTATGCCTCTTACCTGCTTCACAACGGTCATCGATTTCGTTGTCGACCCATTTCTGACCCACTACGACGCAATTCTAGGCATCGATTGGTCTTTTGAATGTCGACACATTGGTATGCCTCAGCTGCCTGAGATGGTTGACACCAACAACGACAGAATACTGCGTACACGTCGTTATTAATTCAACATTCTCGCGCTCGCTGATTTATGTTGCAGCTAATTACTCTTCAGTTGTTCTCCCTGAACACCTTGCTTTTCCGCCAGGTACTTTCATTTTAGTCCTGTTTTACCGATGTTGAGTGCTTTTCAGTTTCTTCTTCCGCGCCGTTTACGTTGGCAGATAACTTACATGATAAAACTTTATACAATGAACTTGATATTCTTATGCATCATAATCCCACGCACTCTCCTCATATGCCTCTTGCATCGCAAGATGACATGTCTGCTTCCAGTAAGGTAGGGAAAACTCATGGGCATCTAATGTCACATGACGAGAGTGATAAAAGAGTGACAAAACAATAGAAATTGAGATAGAAATGTTTGAGAACCTTTAAATATAAATATGGAACCACCAATTACTTTTAAATTTGGTTTCTGAATTTATGGTGGTTACAAAAATTTCATATCTGAGCTACAGTAATTTCTATCTCAATTTAAAGGTGTTTTGCAAAGGAAGAGACTCACAGCCCCACGTGATAACAAAAGGTTTCTATGGCAGCAATCTCTTATCAATTGATGGTTCCAAAACAGCTTCAGCTAAGCAGTCACGATCCGTCACATCACCTGACATTGGTTGTGCATGGATTTCCCCTACCTTACCAACAATCATTCCACAACTCCTGTAGCTCATCTGTCAACTTCATATATTCCACCTACCGCTGTTGAAGCTCGAAGCGGCATTGAATTTCTACAAGAGCTTTTGCTAGAAAAGAAAACATGTGGCATAACTGCTTCGCCGTTCTTGGCCACGCTTGCTTCCATGCAGACCTTGGCCAGCCTTCATGGCATCACTGTTTATGCCCAGTGAAAACCTGCTCCGGGGGAAACCGAGTGAATCTGACAACCACCGAATTGTCAGAAAGCTCTGTTCTGCACACGAATTTGCCGCAGATTCAGAAACAGATCTGGAGTAATCAGAAAATGGCAGTATTTGTTT
>QDKV01004780.1_pt1 | contig 14329 bp, 12 predicted proteins | sample 1861101 | NCBI WGS metagenome assembly QDKV01 (sample SAMN04275158, study PRJNA302643) | Fungus metagenome, whole genome shotgun sequencing project. | isolation source: fruitbody | host: Mallocybe terrigena | place: Sweden | collected 2013 | reverse complement strand
GGCCTGCAAATTTGCTGCAGATTTGCACTGCAAATTTGCAAGTGCAAATTAGACGGACCTATTTCCCGCAACACTAACTTCACGACAGCCAAAAATGCGCATCCTGTCACCAAAACACACTAGACATTTACCGAACGACTAAGGTCAACTCTGGTAACGTTACGAACACAGTCGTGAATAATGTCGACAACGATTATAGCAATCGATAATCGAAGGAAATCCATCCGATGGGGGTTGATCATGATAATGCTAGTGAAATTTGTGACAATGTTTTTACAAGTCACAGGCCAAGTCACAGCGCGGCACGTGTATTTCACTGGCTTGACGTTGAAGGCAACGCCGACGACATGCACACCGCTAGGTGGCACTTGCAGTGACATCGGCTGCGATTGCAATTTACAACGTGACAGGTTGTCAACTCGGTCGCGAATTTCTTTTTTCGACTGGTCCAGACATTTAGGCTAGAGATATTATGACACCCTAAATAATTGAATAACACCCCAAAATTTTCTTCCAGGCCGCCGCAGCTATTTACTTATGACATGGATGACTTTTAGAAATTCCCTTTCCTGGCATTCGTGTCTCTTTCCAAACCACCCCTGAACACTTTAATAAAAACCCTGTCCATGATCGGCTAAGGGTCCAGACTGACTATCCAAATGGGTGCAATTCGCTTGTAATTTCTCCGAGCATATACATCCACGGCGTTTAAAAGAAAAATCAGAAACACACCCGACAAATCATTTTTGAGTTGGCATCGGCCGGTGGACTTCGTCTGACGGGTGACTTTGATATCCTTACCTAGTTAGGTAGAAAACCATTGAATTCTTTTACGTTAGAGTCGTCAAGCAGGGTAAATGAGTATACCCGATAGGGTGGTAATGAAATCCTTGCCTTGCTTTTCGAGTTCAAAAAATGCACAACATACGTGGGCCGTTAATTCATAATGATGTCAACACAGAAAACTCTTTACTACTCCCATTTTTAACGGAAACTGATGGTTGATAAATAACTGAAAACCTTCTCGATATGCGACTCACGGAGCTCTCATACGCGCTCCTCGCCCCACAGCTCAACAATCCCTTCGGCACCGTACTCACCACAAACTTCACACCTGAGGTGCTGGGCGGTCGTTTATGCAGGTCGTGGACCAGTAAGTTTAGTACCGGAGAGTGTTGGCAGCGGGCAGTTCTGTTTGCATTGGGCGAAATAGCGGTTGGTGAGAAGCAAAGGTGTGCAGCGATAACTGAGAGACGACGCGTATCCCAAGGAACTAGTCAAGTCTGTGAGGGTTTTTGGTGAGGTGGTGTAGAATCAGTCCTATTCATTTACCGGGATTCAACTGTTAGATTGGGGTTGGATATTGTAGGATATCATGTATAAACTTGGTCTCCAATATGGACCGTGAACTCTGAAAAAACTCCGACTCCCAGAGATTTAACGCATCTGTATGTTGATAGGATGGGAGTGGATGGGAGTGGAAAGGGTAGAATGGAAAGGGTAGAATGGGTCGTTACTTAGAAGTTTGGAGTGAGATGATATGACGCGCCACGACGGTAAGGAGAAATCCTCCCCATGACCGTTCAGGTTGATATATAGAAATGCAAGGTGAACAAGACACTGGCAAGGAGGAAACCCTCTTTGCCGGTCAAGTCCAGACTCCAGATAAGTTCAACGCGAGGATGGAGGGGGACGCAGGAAGCCTTACTTGAAGCATCAGAAATGAATGAAAACCGACACGGCGACAGAGAGAGGAAAACTCTTCTCGCACTGATCGAAAAGGGAGTTTCGATACAACAAGGGCGAGAGGAATTGACCTGGAGTCGTTGTCAATATGCTAATACATCAAAGTCGCTGACAATCAAAGTTGCTGACAATGGCCATAGGCGAATAGAGGATGCAATCGTTAATACATACTCAACGCTCTGGATACTTGAAGAGAATCCCACTGGATCACACGCGCAAATTAAAAACACAACACCAGAGCACATAGGTCCTAGCAGCCGTAGACGGAGAGGGACCTGAAGTAGAAGAGATAGAGGAACGAGGTGAGGAAATAAAGTCCTGCAGAGCGTTTCGCCATAACTTGCGCAAGCTTGTTGAATCTGTATGAAATACGTCTCAACGTCTCAACAGTTCAACGTCAACGCTTCAGTAAAATAAAATGATGGCTTGTTTGAGTCCTTATGAGCCTACCTCGAGATTGCAATTCAAAAACCGAGATGGAAATCGGCTCCCAATATGTGGCCGGAAATCCCAGCGCGACATAATCGAGGTCGAAATAGTGAAGGGAAAAGGAGCGGACGTGGTTACAGGGGAAAGTGGAATTCCAACACATTGTCACATACCTCGCACCGTCAGAACCTTCGAAAAACTAGAATAGTCTAGAATGTGCACCTGGCGGTAAACATCGTAGTGCTGGCCAACAAAAGTTGGTGGCTAGTGTTGGTCTCTCCCAGACCTTGACAAAACAACGCGGAGATTGAATCTTCAGAGAGTAGGTTGCTATGCCAACAACAGGACGATTGCCGTAACAATGGGCACAATGTTGGCCGCGGTCCGCGCTCAATGGGATTTTCCGTCTGAACCACTGTTAATTTTACCCAATTTTTCGTCGATGCTGGTTGGACAGAGATATGTCCATCAGCCCTTCCAACTTTGTGTATTGCCTTTGTCCGGCTGACTCCTGAGTTTTACTAGTAGAAGGTATTTCCAAGGTATCTCAGTTAGTGGTTTCCCAGTTTCCGAATGGAGGTTCATCCAGATTCCAGTTGTAATAGGACGCCCACTGGTAGCTTTCCATACGTTCTGTTTCAATCGTTAGTATACCAATTTGTCAAGTAACTTAAACACCATATATAAAGCTGGGAATTGACGCAAGGCAACGCCGATGACATGCGGCACAACTGCGAGACTCAGGAGTGACTACGGCTGATGATTGTGGTCTTAACTTCGTTTTTTTTTACCGTAATCACGACCGGTCCTTTAAACCGGAGCCAAATCTTAAGGCGGTCATTCAGGCAGGAGAGATCGTATCCTACACGCTAGCAAGCATACTGGTGTCGTCCCCATTGGTAACGCGCTAATTGAACATCGTACGAAGTCCCCTAAACGTTCTTATGGCATAGATGCCTTTCAAAAATTACCTTTGCTGGTATTCGAGTCTCTTTCCAAACCTTCCCTGAATCGCTACAGATATTAAAACCCTTTTGGTGATCGGTTAAGGGCCGACTATCCAAATGGGTGCAATATTCACTCATAAATCCTCCGAGTATATCGCGGCTAGAAGAGAAATCATAATTCAATTTTTGAAGCATCAGAACACACCTGGCGGATCGTCTTGTGAGTTGCCATGTGTGGTCTCTGCCTGTTTCGCCGCATGCCTGTTGATGGAGTTTTGTTTTCAAGTCCGATTGACATGGGTAGAAAACCTGTGGGAGAACCATTCTTTAATCCCTATTCGCGTTAGAGTCATCAAGCAGGGTAAATAAGTGGGTAGCGTACCTTGTTGCGAGATTACCCGATATTCAATTTTTTTTAAATGCACCACAAATCCAAGCCTTTAATTCATGACTCTGATATTATACGGCTATTTCCCATTCTTAACGGTAATTGATGCTAACTGAATCATTTACACTTAATCACTTAGATGGAATGAACATGGGTTTTCAACTGTGGCGTCAAAATTCTGCCTGTAGAGCATTTCGGACGTTCAGTGGATACCAATGTCACGTCTTGGTATTGGTGGAATATTCAAATTTTCTTTCAATACGCCCACGCATGAAAGATGGACAACATATCTGGAAAAAGAAATTTCGAGAGCTGTCAACGTTTGGCATATGAAGCTGGTATTAAGCGCCACAGATTATTCTCGATATAGGAATGCACACAATCTCGATTTTTTTCCCCGTATGTGGGAGACCTCATATGTGGTTTCTATAAAGGATGAATTTTTCTTCAAGTCGTTCAAAGCAGAATGACGACTTCTGAAGACTGTTTTATCGAGGTGCGTTGTTGAACGAGACTGAACTTCTACGCAACGAATCATTTCTGAAAAGCAAAAAAAAAACAGTGCAATCCTGGACCCCTAACGCCCCTTCCAGAACCTCAGAAGAGGCAACCGCGGCGCACTCCTGTCGCTTGCGGGTTTTGTAGAGGTGAGTTTGATTGTCAACCCTTTGTTTTTCCCTAATAAGAGCTTCCTAGGACGCAAATTAAAGTGCGATGGTGCAAGACCCTCGTGCAGCAATTGCGATAGAAGAAAAAATGTTTGCGCTTACGGTCCTGTGTGCGTGAAATCAATTTCTAACCCCTCAAGATTTTACTGAAACCATACGGTCTTAGAATCAAACCAAAGACCGAAAAGTAGTTCATTAGACATTGCACGCCCGTTAGATTTTTCAGATAGAGCTTTCGTGTTGATTTGGGAATAGATGTTTTGGTTCTTGGAATAATGCCGCGAATCGCTTCGAGTGATGAATTTTCCGTAATGAGTGTGTGTGGAATGACCAGGGTTGTATTAGAGACTCGCATTTCGGGCAGACGACTGATATTTGATGTTATGAACATTCCCATCCATAGAGGTAATGACCGGAATGGCGAAATTATGAATGAAATTACGAACGTCACTCGAATAAAAAAGTAAAAAATTAATGTCCAGCAAACACCACTTACATAACTGTAGTCCAAATGAAGGCAGTAAACTCAGAGTCCTGAGTCCTCGGGCTCGTGCCAAATTCGATCTCGGGCTGTAATAAATCATAAAATAAGGCATAAAGTTTATTTTATTGATCAAGCAGTGATGTGGTTGACCTGACCAAGATTTACTCACGTCATCAATCCATTTTTGGCAATGATATGATCATTGATCAGTTGTTGATAACTTGAATCATGGCCCACTGCCTCCTTTAATCAGTTATATAAACACAATGCAGGACAATTTACCTCTACATGACCTGTCAAAATACCGCATCTTAGGGCACGATTGTTTCTATTTTCCTAATTTCATAACGGTGAGTAAAATTTAAATTGTTCCCTCGAGTCTTTCTGCGGCACGCATTTCTAACTTTGAAACAGGTCGAGGAAGAGGAGTACCTAATTCGAAAAGTATGGGCAAAGAAATATTAGTACTGCTAATGACCTCATTTTTCATTACCGCTTGGTGGGAAAAGATTAATGATTCACCTCAACCACGATGGAAAAAACTGGCTAATCGACGGTTTGTTGGCCTTGCAACTATCTGTACCTTTCACTGAACAGGTCGAGTAGCTTACAGATATGGGGTCAGCTTTTCTTGTGCATCAAACATTCTATACTTACATTCTTCTTCAGGTGGTGAAATTTCTAGCAAAGGAGTACTTCTCGCACAACAATTACCGGATTTCATCGAAGCGTCAGTCATTTTTTATATTAACAGTTTTCTTTTTTGAAATAATGTTAATAGTCCAGATATCATATCGCGCATAAAGTCTACTGGTGCATTCGAGGGTTCACCCCACAAAGGTCCAAATCATATAATCCTGAACGAAGTGATGATATTGCAACACTGCGTTTTCTTCATATCGCTGATTTATAATTCAGTACCTCCCCGGTCAAGGAATAATGGTACCTCAATCTTAGAAAAAATTTACTTGCGTTTACTTTGTCTAACTTCCGTGCTAGCCACATGAAGATGGTCCACAATATCATCCAGTCGTTGCAACTATATCTCTCGGATCACATGCAGTTTTTCATTATTTTCAGTATCAGTCGGAAAGCGATGATTCCGGATCTGACCCCACTTCTCATGGAGGCGGCAAGAGCATCAATACATCACCTGCCCTATCCATTCTCCTCGAACCTCGTAGCCTGATTATCTCCTCGGGCGCCATGTACACCTCACATCTTCACGGGTAAGTTTATACGACCTCAATCAAAGAAAAGAAAGTATATATAGAATGGTTTTCTTCTAGAATCGATGATGTTGAAGCAGACATCATCAGATCGGATACAAATACGACTGGGGTGCAGATTGCGAACATGCATCAACTGCAAGACAAGGAGATTTTTCATGCAATTCAAAGTGGAAGTCCTTTGATGCGAAAAATTCGCCACAGCCTTACTTGTAGGGATGTGGAGCGTGTATTTACAATTAATGGTAAACTACGCCGCTGACTGGAAATACGTTGTAAAATGTAATTCCAATACATTGTCTTACCCACATATCACGTATAATAAGTTCAATGCTGAAAAACACTGTCAGGCAGAAATATATGATTCACCGTACTTATCATGAATTCATTAATCGTTAAACAAGAAATTATTCAATTGAAAAGGTCCAGCCTGGGATACTTTAAAGCAACGTGCCATGCCGATTCTCGTTAAAGACAAAGGCTATGCGTATCTAATCAGCGTTGCGTGGGTCGTATGAGTTCCAACTCAGTCATGAGAGAGTATGGATATGTATGTATAGGCGTGAATGTGGGCGTAAATGGAAAAAATGAACATCCAAGAAGAGAGATAGAACTAACAAATAGATCCAAATGTAAATGAAGGAGGCTAGGCAAAATCTATGACGTTCGAAACTTCCCTCGCGTGCCAAATCACGGTCCGGAAGACGATGACAGGATATCTTTCGAAACCAATATTCGGTTTGCGAGCGCAGTCAAGTTAGCATCAGCAACGATGACGACCGGAACGTATTCAACACCAAATATCTGCCTAATGGCGATACATATTCGCTTTGCCTGTTTCTCGCTCCAAAAGCTGAAGTCGTCCGGGTCGCGGAGTTCCTGCTCAGGTACACCTTCGGAGTAATCGGGCGGTAAATCCGTCGTGGGGAGTGGGATGGTCTCGTTGAGAGCTGGGCTCTTGGTAACTTTGCAGGACAATGGGATCAAGGAGGGATCAGAATCAAGACAGAGGGGTACTATGCGCATTAAAGTCTCTCTGACGGAGCTGAAGGTGAGAGGTTCTGAAAGCGTGTCGACTGCAGAGGAACGAGAATGAACAAAGCTTGATTGGTAGAAAAAATTTCGTACCATAAATCTCAATGGGGCCATTCATGCTCATCACGTTATACTTGCCATCATGGTGATAACGAACCTAGGAAGTTTAAAAATCAGCCATCTCGGCTGATAAAAAAACTCTTATTCATAAGAGCTGACCTCATAGCGTCCAACAAGCCAAGGCAGAGTATTAGCTTTGAAAGTGACTTTCCCATTCTCCGCATCAATGCAGGGACGTGGAAATCGCACAAGACCCAGCGGGATGTCACCGTCCCATTCTTCGTCATGAATGGGCAGCCACATACCCAAAGATGATACTTTCGTCACAATCTTTGACTTGTTCGCTGCAACCTGTATAAGCAAGGTCAATATGTGTAGCGGTCTATGGAAAAGGACATACTCGATATATTCCAATCCAATCCTTCCTAGAGTGTTCGAGAGGTGCTTGCCAATTGACAACGATAGGTTCGCCCAAATGGAAGGCCAACTTGCCGGTGGTGGAACTAGGAGCCACAGAAACATGGTATTTAGTGGTATCATAGGAAGATAGATCATTGGCAACAAGTCTAAAAGATGGAAAGTGAATCAGGCTACATTAGTGCATTGAAACATGGGAATCACATACGCGATAACAAGTTTCTCCCGTGATTGTCGTATGAGCGTCTTCGTCTCTTGAACAACCTCCGAAATTCTAGGAGCAGCTGCACATTGCGTGAGTATTGCCAACAATAGAAGTCAAGGGAAAAGATTGCAAACATTTCGACACGAAATCCTCGAAGGCATCGGCTGCCTCTTCGTACACTTTGTCAAATGTGTCTATAACTTCTTTCGCCACCTTCTTCAGCTCTGGAGCATGTTTATCTGCGCTAGTCTCCAAAATCTTGACATTCTTGCTAGCCACACTCTTCATGACCTTTACAAAACCCGCGTCCTTCCTAAGCGAATCACCATAAATCTTACTCATATGAGGGCTAGTAATGTTCAAAGGAACTCAGTCGACGGAATGGGGTGTTATGGAAATGGTACAACTTACTGCTCAACGTTGCTCAGGAACCACCAATTAGCGAGGTGACGGACCACAGCGAGACAGAGAACCAGTTTACTTGCGCTGATAAGGGCAAGTCCAAAATAAGCAGCGCCACCCATTGCTTCAGGATTGTTGAGATAGCTAGCAGCAAAGTGATAAGAATTATACCCTGAATAAAAGGACACATACCGATAAATTCCTGTGTATTCCAGATGTGCAGGGAATTCTTCCATGAAAAAGTCACCAAAAAACCATCCTAAAGGAACAAATTAGAGATAAGTCAAACGTTCAGGAGTAAACGTACCAAAAATGCCTAAGACCTCGTATGATTCCATCGAAGCCCAGACGTGTAGCCCGATGAGGAGCTGTGGAATGTTCACTACTACTCACGATCGATACAGGTGACCTACCAATCCAACAGTGTGTCTCAGGAGAGCATTGCCGACAGCCCAGTCGCTGGGGAACAAGTATGCTTTCCACGCAACACCGGCGCAAGAAACTATCCAAGGAAATTCAATTATGATCCGAATTTGAAAGGAAAAAGATGAAAAAAACGACTTACCATAACACATACACAAGCTCAGATTATAGATAGCCTTCCAGTTCGTAAACGCATCCACGATTGCACTTTGACCACCATCATGCGGATAATAATAGTGTTTCAAATAATGCCGAACGAGAAACTTCTTTTCGCTCTGGGCGCGAAGTAAGAGTCCTAGTCCAAAGTAATGAATCAAACACCATGCCACGGCATGCAGGAAATGGAGAAGCAGAGTGATTCGGGACCCGAAAGTTGATAGGAGAAAGAATCCGAGTGCGTAAGCAATAATCACCACAAGCATGGCATCAGTCGCCCTATAATTAACCGTGTCAACTATGAATGATTCTCGAAAGGTTCGGTGAAATACCTCAAAAGGTCAACGTTGCGTAAGACAACGGCATCGCGTTTGAAATACTTATTGAGAAGGTCGTGCTGGGAAACAGCCTTCGTTCGTTGAGAGCCACAGGAACCGGATCTAGTCCTCAGCCCAGAAACAATCTTATGAGCAGAAAGCTCAGGTAACGCGAGGTCTTCTCCGATTGACGATGCCACACTTTCGACCGAAAGCGTTGATTTATGCTTTGAAGTCTTGTAGATGGGGTTACTACGCGATGGGATCTCACCCTCAACCATGGTCTCAAGGTCTGAATCGATGAACGTCTCGCGCACAGTGGCTGCCAGCGGGGGAGTTACAAAACCAGAAATTGGTGTCGCAGCCCGTGTAGATGGCGTCTTGCTGGGGCTACCAGCTGCACTTCTAGGCTTCAACACAATCGGCGTGCGCTTCGCAATGGCTTTTCTTTGTCCATACAGACGTTCGATATCTTGAATGAAGAAGGTAAGGGAATTTGATAAATTGCAAAGTTAGTAATAAACGTACGAGGATTTTCGAAGAAGATGAGAAAGCCAAATTGCGCGGCGTGTGCAGCTAAACTGACGAATAAGACAGCATAGCTGCCGGAGATGAGGGAAAGACCGTAGTAACCAGCATAGCCTGAGCGGACTTAAGCATAATCTCTTCGTGATGCAAGTGACAGACTAGCTCACCAACTGAGTACATGGGATGTGGAGCCAATTCGAATACTCCATCAAATATTAGGTTGCCGCGTTGGAAAAAGCAGTCGCCCCAATACCAACCATAATCCTTAACCACGTTATGAGCCTCGGTTTTAACCCAGAGGTTGAAGCCGATCAGTGCGATACCACCAACCCATCTGTAAGGTGTCAGATGCATTATAGAATAAATCCAAAAATAAAGAACCTCATAACGTGTAGCGCAAAGGATAGGTCATCCGGAATCCTGAAGCATGAGAAAGCAAACAGGGTGTAGGACAAAAAGTCACTGAAAGAATCTCAGTCATGTCGACGGAGTTGTTTTGTACAAGCCATACTTCACAAGGATCACATCTACAGCCTGGCGGAATAGAAGCCACGTGTTGTATTCCGAAGGGAGTTCCTACTTTCGTGTCAGCAGGTTAGGACCTTTTTTTCCACAATCCAAGTCTTACGTCAAACGAATAATCTCGTCCCATTTTTCCAACAAGTTGTTTCCGGATCCAGGTCCGCATTTCTGGACGACGTACACTGTCAAGCCATCCAAGCCTTTGTACCTCTTTCACAATCCATTTCTTCTTGCTCTGCTTCGTAAGGACCCAACCAAGACCAGCATCATAAGCAGTCCGCCAGAAAACGAAGTAGACAAAGAAAAATATCTGAGCCGTTCGACGAGAAGATAGGAGGTAAAAGGCGATTTGCAGACCAAGCAGACCAAGGTTTAAAATATCAAAGTCGCTCTTCGGATACTTGGGATTCAAAAGAGTAGTGATAACGTCATGAGTGGTCGGGACGCGGAAAACTACAACGAATCAGCAACGAGCTTGACATAGAGTTTTGCACATACCATCGCCTCCGGGAGTCTTGCCCCAGACAATATCTTCCTGGGGCTTGGACTGGTCTTTGGAATCGATCGATTTTTCCTCAACAGTAGATGCAGGCTTCCGCTGACGAACACCACTGGGCAAAGACATATTTTGTCGGGTGACACTCGAATGAAAATTGCGTGAACAAATGACCGACCTTTGGTGTTAATTACGGCATTCCTTCCCGTGATGACCTTGTTTTTATTTTAAACCCCGACACGGCAAAAATCGACATAGAAAATATAGAGTTTAAGAAGAAAATATGGAGTTTTTGTGGCAGAATCCGAGGGTGACGAAACGGTGGAGACATCATTCTCATCCCTTTTTCGGGGAGTGACCGCAGTTGAAGTGATGATGAGAACGACAAGAGCCATAGTATGATATACTTCTGACGTTCTTGGCGCTGGAGATCCTATACCGTTCGACAGCAAGAAGAGGAAATAGTGCTTTATATAACATGAAAGGTCGACCAAAGACAATGATCCCCGTGAAGTAAAAGGCGGTGTAAGAGATGTTGGCTGACGAGGATGAAGAGACGTTGGCCGACAAGTATGAAATAAGTTGTATAATGATGCTTGAGGAAATGAAAATAATTGCAACAGTAAGTAGTACTCTAAGTATTATCTCTGGCGGAATCACCTTCCACTCAAAATGTCTTCCATTGTTCCCTCTCCATCTGATGACCATCTTCCATCAGCTCCTCCGGGCGAATAATCGAGTATGTTCCGGCAACTCTTCCACTTCCCCCAGCAGCTCATCATTCACCCACATGGCAGAAAGGTAATGCAGCGGCGTATTTCCATATACATCCTGTGATCCCACATTCTTTGTACCAGCCTGAGTCCGCAATACCATCTCTTGCTGCGGGTTACGCAAGTTGAAATCAATGAGGACCCAGTGTTTGGTGTCGAGGATGCTGTGAAATTTTTTTCGGCTGAAAATATTGATATGTGCATCTGTTAATGGGAGTGTTGAGATGTGGAGGAGAGTAGAGGAGAGTGCAGTTGTTCCTGATGCCTCGAGTGGCGTATTCGGATTATTTATAAGGTATTGAAGGAGTGGGATGTCTAGGCGGGTGGCGGCGAAATGAAGGACGTGGATGGAGAAGATAGATGTACGGAGGTTAAGGTCTGCTTTGGAATTTTGGGCGAGAATATCATATGCTCCCAGGTTCGGAGAGTCGCAGAGTGCAATCGCAGTCATATGGGGAGGGAAACACCGTGTGGGAGCGGCGACGGGGGAGTATCCCAGAGTCAACAAGTACTGAAGCATTTTTACCAGCGATTATAGCCTCATGGCAAGAAGATGATGTGCAGAGAACAGAGTGCATTAGAGTGTCTGTGATACACCAAGAGTCGTCCGGACAGGCAGCACACATTTTTTCAAACAACTGAATATCACCGACGCTGGCTGTCTCAAGCGTCGTGCGAGCAGGGGGAATCTCAGTGTAGGAACCTCAGGCTCTGACCAAAACCTAGAGAAAACTTTCAGACGAGAGGCCAACGCTCGCGGTGGACACTGGACAAAGCAATATGTATCATTCTCTAGATTTCTGCCCGGTATGAAGCGCACCAAATACTCATCCAGGTTTCTGAGTAGTATACCGTTAGGATCAGCACCAGCCAATGGCAACATTTTGCGGCAAGCAGACCTCAATTGCTGCAACGAGCGGGGAATTGTATAAAGCACCACACACGTAGATGTTAGCAGAGCAATTGTAGTTGATCTGGGAAAGCTTGGTGGTATTGGGGTTAAACGTTAGCTCCTAAAGCGTTTGAGCCGCGTGGAGGACAGACGAAACCAGAGGGTTTGGGTTTCTCGCAGCACGGGCGAATCCGAGTCGTCGTAGAAAACATCGAAGTCGTTTTCCACTTCTCTGTAAGCCGTGATGTACTACGTACCATTCGTGCTGGACCAAGGATATACGTTAGCTTCAACACAATAAAACCTGGCTAAAGGAGGAACGGAGACGGACTACGGCCCTGAAATCCGGAGTGTTCATGCTCTCTGGCACCCTGACAGGCCAATCTTTTTCTCCAACACGACGGAATCACTGGTATACCCTGATAGTATTCACTCAGAGTTCGAGCTGAGAGTTGTTAATGCATGGTAATATACATATTGTGCTGGTCAAACCTGGACTGCTTGTCCCACTTCAGCATTGAAGTGGTTGATACTTACCCATATCTGATGCTGGAAGTTTCTCTAGTACTCCAAGAGCTAAAGCCCAACTAACTATCCATCATCCAGTGCTAAGATTTCTCATAATACAAATTCACAGTCAGAGTAACGAGAATGACATCCAGAAGGGTATCAATGTTCAGTTTGGTGTTTTGAGGCTGTCAGAGTGGGCTGAAGGAACAAAAATAATCAGAAGCAGTTGGGATGAGAATATATAATCCAACATACAAAGGCGATGCTCGAGAAGAGTTTGAAGGAGTGCAGACTGAAAAGCCGTTTTTCCATCGGACGAATCATTCATCACTTTAAGAGCAATCTCCACCTTGTCCTGTGTATCAGTTTCCTTATACATTGCGAAAGCCTTGTGAAAGGCATCAATGAAGGAAACAGACGGGGACTGATGCCAGAAGGAATTCTCCAGACAAACAAGAATAGCTACATAGTGCAGAAAAATTAAAGATGAGTAGTAAAAAAGGGAAGAAACCAAACAGACCAGCAAAGATGGTCAAAGAGGGTTTCTGTTTTCAATAAGTCTGTGTAACTGCAAAGACGAAAGGCTTACTGACATCAACTTGAAACACTGCCATCAAGAATGTGGTAACTTCCATGCTATTTCTGGACTGAGGAAAGGAAAAATGAAGTTTGGTGCATATTGTGATATAAAAAAAAGGGATGCAGACAAGCTGAAGAAAAGTGCATGGGTCATCCAGTTTTTGAAACATAAAGAGCAACTCACTTGCTGGATGCATGTTCAGGTAGCCTTGTCAGCCAATTTCACAAAAGGCAGAGAGCAACTCACATGCTGGGTTGCCTTGTTAGTCATCCAATTTCACACAAAAGGCAGAGAGCAACTCACATACTGGACACATTTTCAGGTTGCCTTGTCAGTCATCCAATTTTGCACAAAAGATGGAGAGTAACTCACATACTGGACACATTTTTAGATTGCCTTGTCAGTCATCCAATTTCGCACAAAAGGCAGAAAGCAACTCACTTCCTGGACACGTTTGCAGGTTGCCTCATCAGTCATCCAATTTCACACAAAAGGCAGAGAGCAACTCACACTCTGGACGCATTTTCAGGTTGCCTTGTCAGTCATCCAATTTTGCACAATAGGCAGAAAGCAACTCACTCGCTGGACACGTTTGCAGGTTGCCTTGTCAGTCATCCAATTTCACACAAAAGGCAGAAAGCAACTCACTTGCTACGTTTGCAGGTTCCCTCGTCAGTCATCCAATTTCACACAAAAGACAGAGAGCAACTCACACCCTGGACGCATTATCAGGTTGCCTTGTCAGTCATCCAATTTCGCACAAAAGGCAGAAAGCAACTCACTCGCTGGACGTGTTTGCAGGTTGCCTTGTCAGTCATCCAATTTCGCACAAAAGGCAGAAAGCAACTCACTCGCTGGACATGTTTGCAGGTTGCCTCATCAGTCATCCAATTTCACACAAAAGGCAGAGAGCAACTCACACTCTGGACACATTTTCAGGTTGCCTTGTCAGTCATCCAATTTCGCACAAAAGGGGAAAGCAACTCACTCGCTGGACACGTTTGCAAGTTGCCTTGTCAGTCATCCAATTTCACACAAAAGGCAGAGAGCAACTCACATGCTGGGTTGCCTTGTTAGTCATCCAATTTCACACAAAAGGCAGAGAGCAACTCACATACTGGA
>QDKV01004781.1_pt1 | contig 14347 bp, 14 predicted proteins | sample 1861101 | NCBI WGS metagenome assembly QDKV01 (sample SAMN04275158, study PRJNA302643) | Fungus metagenome, whole genome shotgun sequencing project. | isolation source: fruitbody | host: Mallocybe terrigena | place: Sweden | collected 2013 | reverse complement strand
AAAAAATCGTACCGTCTGCAGGCATGTAAAGTTACATAGGGTCGTGCCATGCACCTCATGGCAGGCGGTGAACCCTGAGTTATTCGAAACGTGCTTGGTTAAAGTCAAGAGCTTCTGGATATTCCTTAGCTTTCTCCCCTCTAATAGTTGTTCGCGCCTTCATGGAACGACGCCTCATTCTCAACTTCATAATCTTCTGTATCTTTATATTCACCCTCATGCCTGACTTTCATTGTGTGGAGGGGTGCATCAGGACATTTTCGACAAATCTCTCCCTCGCGCGTCACAGAAAAGCATGTCATTTTGTACAAGCGCTTCGTCACAAAGCAAATACTATTCGAAGGGAGAAGGGTCTTGGGGACAATGTATTGAAGGACATTTTGACACTCACAGACCGGAAGCAGCGCTTGCAGGTGTGTAGCATTTCCATATCGCCCTTTGAGGTCATCCATTCCATTTCTCATCCTTGTGAAAGACATCGCTCCTCTCCTCAACTCAGCGTCTGGATGTTGCTCGTCTGGATGTTGCGATGGATACAACTGGGTCACTTCACGATGAGTTTCAATCTGACAAGGACTTGCAGCCAGAGTGTCCTTTGAATTCGTCACCGTCACCACCACCACTGCTGACAAAATCTGGTCGTCCTCGTCGGCAGTATAAGCTACCACAGCGATTTCGTGACAATCTTCCTGAAACTCCGGTTCCTGTTGCTATTCCAGAGCAGCAGCCAGGCAACACAATGCGCCGTGTTCTTCTGATCGTGCGGGATCGCCTCATCACGGCCCTCAACTCCTTTGGAATCTGGAGAGACTATCCAGACCGTCCCACTACTGACCCGGACACATCACTTACCTTGGAAGACATGTCAAATCGCCAATCTCCTGCTAGTCTTTTCGTAAACCCAGCACCACTTGATCACCGTCCACCATACTGGCCTTTCACTAATCCAACTATTCATGCCATCATGACCTGGGTGAACAATGGGAAAACAGCAAAATCCGAGTCTGAGACCACAAATTTTGTTCAGAATGTTATACTTTCCCCTACGTTCAATCCCGACGATCTTGTTGGTTTTGATGCCCACCGTGAAAACCAGCGCTTCAATAAAGCCATCAGTGAACCAGCATTCAAGACTCAATTCACAACAACTAGCGTCGAGATCCTTGTTCCTTCCGGTAGACCTCGCGTCGAGGCAGCCAAATATCAAGTTCCAGGTCTTTTGCATCGAAAGCTTACGGATGTTATTTCGGAAGCGTTTAACGACCGTCTCGCCCACCTTCTACACTACTCTCCATTCAAACTCTTCCAAAAGGATTCTATTGGAGATGATGAACGTATTTATGGAGAAATATATACTTCCAATGCCTTCTTAGAAGAAACAGAGAATGTACGTCGGCACAGCCCGACTGACCCGGACGACCTGCAATGCAAGCGAGAAAAAGTGGTTGCTGCTCTCATGTTTTCGTCGGATTCTACCCATTTGACAAACTTCGGTAATGCAAAAGCATGGCCGGTCTATCTCATGCTCGGCAACCTTTCAAAGTACATACGTGCTCAACCAAGTTCTGGGGCTATGCACCATTTAGCATATATTCCATCTGTATGTCCTCTTTTTCTATTCTTGAGCCACTCAGGACATGTATTAATGAAACTCCTCTAGTTACCAGAATCATTCCGTGATTTTGCTGAAGCCTTCCACCCTAAATGGAAGAGCCAGAAACAACAGATATTAGCTCACTGTCGTCGTGAACTGATGCACGCTATTTGGAAGGTAATTCTGGATGGTGACTTCTTGCATGCATATACATATGGAATGGTTGTCAAATGTGTCGATGGCATTGAGCGCCGCATTTATCCTCGAATATTCACATATTCTGCGGATTATCCGGAAAAGTAGGCAATTACTTTATTAACTTGAATTTCGATTGACTATGCTGTGATGTAGAGTCCTTTTGGCCACAATTCGGGACAAGGGTCTTTGTCCATGCCCTCGCTGCCTCATCTCTAAATCAAACCTTGATAAGCTTGGCCTCCGACGTGATAGCACGATTCGCATCAACAGGTTTCGAAATTTTATGGCTGACAAAGTCAAGTCAGCTCGTAAGGCAATATATATGCTAGGAAAGCCTATAAATAGTACTGTGGTTGAAGGTTTACTTAAAGAATTTTCTGGTGTTCCAACAGAGGTGTGTGTATATTAAGGTATTTGTACAACCAATTAACACACTTTTAGAATGCCTTTTATGAGCAGCTTTGCAAGAATCCCTCTGAAATACTGGTAGTGGATCTCTTGCATGAGTTTGAGCTTGGCGTTTGGAAAACTTTGTTTACTCATCTGATTCGTGTCCTGTATGCTTATGCCGGTGGGTCTGATCAGCGGGTTGTCGAACTTGACAGAAGGTTTGTTTGCCTTTTTTTGTAGAATTCCTGGTAGAAGCTACTTTACAGGTACCGGCAAATATCCACCTTTGGCCATGGCACAATAAGAAATTTTGCCGCTAACTCCTCAGAAATGAAAAAGCTGGCTGCTAGAGATTTTGAAGATCTCCTACAGGTATCTCATAGTCTCAGTAGGTTATACCTTCTTTTGATCCAATTTTATAGTGTGCAATCCCAGTATTTGATGGACTACTTGAAGGCCCACATAATCGTAGACTCATGAAATTGTTGTATCGAACAGCAGAATGGCATGCGCTTGCAAAACTCCGAATGCAAACCGATTTCTCTCTTTCTCTCCTGGAAGCATGCACTACTGACTTTGGTCAACTACTGCGCCAATTTCGTGACATGACACGTGCTGCATATAATACTTTGGAGCTTCCTCGAGAAGCTGCAGCTCGCAGTAAGCGGGAAATTTCCTCTCGAGGGATCGACAAGGAATCAGGCTCACAACAGTCAACTCCAAATTCTCGTAAACCGAAGCTTTTAAATCTTCATACTGTTAAACTTCACTTTCTTGGAGACTATGTTCAACAGATTCGTCATTATGGGACTACTGATTCATATTCCACACAACTGGTACACATCTGCCCTCTCCCCTATCTTACCTACTTACACATATATCAGGCGGAGCTTGAACACCGACTTGTAAAACGACTATATGGTCTTACAAACAAGAAGGATGCTATGACACAAATAGGCAAGAAATACATTCGACACCACGCCTTACAAAATGAGTATCTGGAGAGATGTGAAGCAAAGTTGAAGGGACAGCTGGAAGACCATCATATTATTTCAAAGTCCCGAAACCAATGTGTTAAACTCTTTGAGTTTGTACTGGCCGACCCTCACAACCCAACCAAAAAGGTACTATTGAGAACAATTAATCATTTAATTTTATCTAATGGAATTTTTTTAGAACTTTATTTCCAAGCTACAGATCCACCTTCTTGAGCGCATCCTTAATGTCGACTCTGACCACAACGAACAAAGGACATTTACAAGTGAAGATCAAAACTCGATCCGAATATGCAACAACACCATCTACCAACATGCAACAGTTCGCATCAACTACACCACTTACGATATGCGCCGCGATTATGATACAATTAGTCCTCGGAAACACCCCTTCGTCATGGTTCCTTCACCAGAGGTGCATCAAAATGCCCATCCGTTTTGGTATGCTGCTGTTTTAGGGGTCTTTCACACCGAAGTCCAATACATGGGTTCCCATTCCTCTGACCTCAGACCAAAGAATATAGAATTCTTATGGGTTAGGTGGCTTGAGCCAGCATATGGCTACTCTTTTGGGCGGAAACATACGAATCTTCCAAAATTGAGGTTTATCCCAAATTCTGACGAGTTTTCAACCGGCTTTCTGGATCCTTCGCGCATAGTGAGAGGGTGTCACCTCATTCCTGCCTTTGCGGATGGAAAGATGAACGATTTTTCTGTCTCACATGACTTGGCTGAAGGAAGTTTAGTTTATGATTGGAAGCACTATTATGTTGGAATGTGAGCAGCGGGCCAATTTCGTGCAACTTTCAACTAATTATAGACTTTTATTCATAGATTTGTTGACCGTGATATGTTTATGCGATTTCTTGATATTGGGATTGGTCACAAGGGTCAATTCAAACGAACTGACTCTTCAGCTCACTCGGAAGATGCAGAGAGAAGTGACAATGATGACGACAATGACAATGATGGGGACAATGACAATGATGGGGATGAGGATGAGGATGACAATGGGGACAACGACGGCGGCGACGGCGACAACAACGATGAAGACAACAACGAAGACAACAACGGGACCGGGGATGAGGATGAGGAAAATGAGGACGAGGAAAATGAGGACAATGAGGTGGACGAGGGAAATGACTACAGTGATAGTGATGAGGACACAGGTTTTGATGATTTATAACAATGACTTTTACAACCTCTTCATCTCCAACATCCATGCTGTGCTTGAAACAACAGTGACTCCGGCGGATTTGGATTTGCTTATTTTCATGCATTTTACAATTCCCAACGTCCTACTTCCTCTGCCAAACAACTGTTGGTCCTACGAATGTGTAGTCAATCTAAGAACCTTCAGGGACTTTATCTTGCCATCTTACTTCCCCACCACCACAACACAATGCATCCAACACAACGAGAAAAGACTCTAAAAGAAACATGCTCGCAAACCCATAGTGTTCTGTGTCATGTGACTATTGTTCGAAAGATGGATTTATCCCATACAGTTCATGCTCTTCCCTGGCCAATACTTTCCCATAGAAACCTCAAGTGACGAAATCCATCCACCAAAGGGCAAATAAAATTGTGGCAACATGTATAAACTCTTGTCATGTGATGATTCTGCGCTCGCCAAAAGAGGACCATACCTTGCGATAGGAACTTCAAACAATAATCCATCTGCTCTGAGGGGCGAGCAAAGTTGTAATGATGACATACTACTTGACAAGACCGAATTGGTGGCACGTCCATTGATAGCCGCCCAAAAAGAGTTCAAGAACTACTAGGGAGAATGAGACGCACTGGATGTATCACCTGCTGTGTGCGCGATGGGATGAAGAAGGCTTTCATGAACTACCGATGAGCGAGGTTAGAGTCCTATCCATATCATCAGCCAACATATCAGCCAACATGTCGTTCCGTAAAAGCAACAATTCCAATTTCAACAAGTGTCAAGAATGTCATGGCTTTAAGGGATATTGCTTACTTTGAAAGACATATCAGCCCGATGCTCCCGCCTTTCAGTTCGCTCTTCCTCAGGCCATTTATCAAATGAGGCCTTACTTTTCATCCACGCAGATTGCCCATTCAAAACCGGATCTAACTTGCTTTGATCCTCATCGCTTTTCTCCACTTGGCCATTTGGGTCTCTGGTCTCTTGTGCAGCAAACCCTGAGTGGCTTAGTGGTTCTACATCAAGCAAGCCTCTTACACCTTTCTGTCCATGCATATTGCCTGAGTTGTGTTCAGGGATGCGAGACATTCTCATTAAATCCTCTCCTCACAAGACGTCTCATAAATCTAAGTCAGTAATTGAATTTAAGACACTTGACCATTGCCCGTTGTCTGTTCATTATATTCTTTGCCCATCACTCTGTGCCCATCACTCTGTGCCCATCACTCTGCCCATCACTCTGTGCCCATCATTTTCTGGATTTATTCTAGCTCGATACTTTTTTTTCGATCCGACGGTATATTAAGTGGGGATACCCAGACTCGGAGATACCAGTTTTTCAATGCCTTTCTCTAGTCACCCTTCTCCCTCAGGCTCTCCTGATCCTCATTCTGAGTCGGCGGTTGAAATCTCACGCCTTAAACGTCGGCTTTCAGCATTGCAACAAGAGGTCGACAAAGCAACTGGAGTGCGTGTAAAGAAGCCCCTGTAAGTCACCGTTACCATACTGCAATGTACTATCTCTGATCATGATGTCAGAACTACTGTCACTATGGGACGAGGCATTTGGCGCCTCGTATCTCTATTTGAATCCATTGACAGCATTATTGCTGAAGCCGACTATCGAATTCAAGTTGAAGCCGACGGTAGTCAATTTCCTGGGTCCATCACTGTGGAGGACGTAGAAAAGAAATTTGCGTAGGAACCTTCTTCCTTCTCAATTTTCGTGTTATTCTGACACCTTCCAGTGCCAACCGCAACTACAGAGGGTACACGCTCCTCTTGCGTCTTGTTCCATCTCTCAAGACCCTCCTTGAAGATCCTTCTGCTGATGGAGAGGCTCTTGACAAGTACATTGCATTGGTATATCTTCCTATTTTACTTCCACCTCCACCTCTAACTTATTCATTCAAAGCTCCAGAAAGGTGCCAACGATGCTCGAAGCGATGATGTTAGGCGTATCAAAGAGGAGCTTGGCGATTGGCTCAACATTGATTTTTCTCCTACTGTGCCTTTTGCTACCAAGTCTCGTGTAAGCCGTGATCTTCAGAATGATATTTGCGGTCGTCTTCTTTGTCCTGTTGATCATAGATGGGATGATGAACAGTATGCTGCTTTTTCTTTAACCATACGCTCACAACTGACTTATTTTAGAGTTCGTTCAGATATAAGGGCAGGGGTATTGGATATATCAGACAATTACTTCCTCAATTGTCTTTATCCAAAGGCACAGGGTGATCCTGATGATGTGGAGAAAATTTTTTTGCGAAGCGGGCTGCTTGTCAAGGTATTGCCCATTTTTACTTTCTGTCTTTCCTTCACTAATATTTTTGTGAACATCCTGGGCCTTTCAGTCTTTCTGTGCACTCTTCACATCCCCAACATCCTCCGAATCTTTTGAAGCTGAGACCGATGAAGGCCCTTCTCGCAAAAAGAGTAAGACTGATACCCAGAAGAAGGCCACAAAATGCGATGTAGCAACATTGTTACGTATGGAAGGTAAAGTAACGGCAAGATCCATAGCATATGCAGCCACTCTAGTGAGTTCTCATCTCTCACCTTTGACTCATGCCCTAATCCGACATAGTTAATACTCAATCTTACTGATTGTGACATCTCAATGGGTTGAGGTCTATAACGGCTTCAACTTTGAGGCGTTCTACAACTTCCTCGTTGACTATTTCGAGTATACTCCAGATCAGGCTTCAAGAGCGTGAGCCGACAACTTGTTGAATTGGTGGAGTAGGTGAGTACACCTTTTGTCACCATAGGTTAAACACTGAATATATTTCTTCAGTCAAATCTTTCCTCATCGTGCGACCACTCGCTCCAACTCTAATCTCTCCCGTAAAAGATTAGAAGTTCAGCGCGCCCGTCACACTTCAAGCTGAATCTATCACAAGATGCATTTACTCATTGCCATGAAATTAGGTTGTTTAAATCAGGTTATATAGCATAATAGGATTCAATTTTCCAGTCATTTTTGAATCAACCATATGTGAATAATCTCATTGTCATTGTGAAAAGTTTGGTTCAAGTATCTACAAGCCTTCGAAACAAAGGGTAGACAAATTCAATTCTGCTGATCCAGTATATGATACTTTCACACATATGAGTACTTGAAATTCTTGATAGCGATGATACTCAACTTTGCCAATGTCACACAAGTGATGATAAAGCGAAGAGATGGTAGCGGTATATAGTACAACTGCAGATATATGAGGACCAACAAGCCTTCTGGAACAATGGTAGATGAATAAGATCCCACTTCACCATTGCTAATCCATAGTAATGAAGTTGGATAATTGCAACAAAATGTGATACATTTGCGCTTATACAAGGATTTACAAACCTGTGTAATAATACCAGACAAATACAATTCCATTTCACCAATGCAATACCAGTGATAATAAAGTAGAATACTTATACCAGTACATGATAGATTCACAGATGTGTGAGGACTTACAAGCCTTTGGATTAATGGTGGACCAATATGATCTCCCCTTCCAGTGCTATACCTGTGATAACAGAGCAGAATGATTGTACCAGTATATGTTACATTTACAGGTATATGAGTATTGACAAACCATTGAATGAATGATAGAAAAGTACAATCCTGCTTCACCTATGGTATACCTATCGTGATGAAGTAGAATAATTGTACCAGAGAATAATACATTTACAGGTGTCTGCAAAGGTCTAATGCAATGAGATAGTTACACCAATATGACGGAACCTATATTAAGAGGGCTGGCCATATAAGTCCAATGTAACAGGTGCTGAAATCTTATCAAGAATTACACCAGAGGTACCAGATTACATTGATTATATGAATCTTGTAAGTCATTATAATAAAATCCAAAATTCACTGATGTATGGCTCTATCGCTGTCAAGTACGTAAAGAAAGACGACCCTAACCGAGGAATCGTTATCAGCATGTTTGCACGCACGCTTCGACGACGATGGAGGATCACAAAGGAAAACAAGCACCTTGACGATGCGATCTATTACTTCCAGAAAACAATCGAGTTAGAGCCGCTTGACGAACCCAACCGCTTGTTGCACTTCGACGATCTCGGTTGCGCCTTGCGAGAGCGTTACATTATCCTCTATAATGACGAAGACTTCAACCAAGCTAGGACTGCGTTTGAAAATGCAATGTCTAAGCCTTTCGATGCAATTCCAGCGTTTCTTTCTGGGCTTGGGCGTTTATATAAGGACAAAGCCTCGTTTGCGACGGATGAGAAGACGACCTTGCTCCAGAAAAGCTTGGAGATTCATTTGAGAGCCGTGTCCAGCGTTACCCGAGAATTTAGGGGATCTATGCACTTCATCTACTCAAATCTTGCGGATGCATGTCTCGAATCGCACAGAATTGACGAGAATGATCCATTGGGCAGTTTCAAAGGCGAGGTTGAGGAAACGATTCGACCAACAGGAAATATGTGGATGTTTCTGTACCAGTTGGGTGTTCTTCTAGGCAACAAATTCATCGACAACGGCCGGAATTCCGAGCCTGACGCTCTTAACTCCATCTCATTTTTGCGAGCGGCTCTCAAAGAAAGCCCTAACAATCGAATGATCAATTCCGCCTTAGCAGAAATTCTCGAGCGCTATGGGACGGTGATCAACTTGAAGGAAATGCTAACAGAGGCGTATCATCTCAACGAAAGCCTAATTTCTACATCTATCACGGACAACGTTGAAGTTCTTCAAAAACTCCAATCAATGTCGTTGACGCTTACTAAACGTTTCGGACTTACAAATGCTCCTGACGATATCAACAAGGCCATTTCTCTCGCGGAACGTGCACTAGCCTCGCCTTCTCTCGCGGTTTCAGCAAAGTGGAAATTCCAACAGATCTTGGGGATCCAGTTCGGTTGCCGCTTTCAAGTCACCGAGCATAAAGATGACTTGAAGAAAGGCATTTCATCTCTTTCAGAGGCGCTTGCCTTTGACGGGCTGTCTGAACTCGACAAGGCAATGACACTACGAGAATACGGAAAATTGCTCTTTCAGAATTACAAGTTGTTAAAGCAGGAAACAGACCTGGAGGAAGCAATAAAATCATTGGAAACAGCAAGCGCGTTGTGTGGCAAAGACACCGAAACTAAAGTACTGTGCATCAATGACCTCGCGAACGCCTTTCTCGTCCGATTTGAAAACACAGGAAATCCAGAATTCGTGCAACAAGCGATCGACCAATATCTCCATGGTTTCAGTTTGCTTGAACCGACTTCTCTCATCCTGAAACAGCATCAGCCAATGTTCCAATTAGGTCTTGGCAACGCTTTCTTCATGAAATATGAAGTTTGGGACCAAGCAGCGGACTTAAACCAAACAATCGCCTATTATCAAAATGCGGCTGATGGTACTGACTCATCAGACGTCCGCTTAGCACGGAGAGTTGGCAGTCTCGCTTGCGCGCTTCAGCACAAATGTCGCGTTACAAACAACAAAAAGTTTTTGGAACAGGCTCAAGAATGTGTATCGAACATTTTGACCTCCCCGTACATCACGCTTTCCCCAGAAGATGTTTCATTCCTGCAGAATATCCAAGGGAGATTTTACATGCATGCCTTCGACAACAGCAATGAAGATCTTTCCCTCCTGGATGCTGCCGCCGAGTGTTTCCGTCTTGCTGCACAAAGTGGTTGCACACAACCCACGCTCATAAACCCACCGATTATAAACCGGATCAGAGCTCTTCTGGGGAAGTACGAATTCACAAAGAAGGAGGAAGACTTACAGAAGGTTGTGAAGGAATCTCCTCATATTACAAATTTCATGATAAGTCCCAATGCCCGCGATTTGCATGGACTGTTGGATACAGCGGGGAAATTGGCCACGCTTGTCTATGACACGAAGAATAATAAGCAGTTTGGAGCTCTCGGTATGGTGTTTTATGCATTTCTTGCCAAGGATGAGTCTGCTTTTCCCGAACGCAGGATCTGGGCGTCCTTACAGGTGGCGCGATTGACTTATGAGGTCTTGAATCAACCAAGCATGGCTCGAAATTACCTTGTTTCCATTCTAAATCTTTTGCCGAATGCGATACTTATGTGCTCTAACCGTGCCGATCAATTGCGTGCTTCCCAACAGTTTGGCATTCTCCCCGGTCTCGTTATATCTTTCTCCCTTGCTGCTGGTGATACCCCAGGCGACACTTTGAGATGGTTCGAACAGGGCCGCTCTATAATATGGAGTCGACTTCTAGATACCAAGACGGATCTTACGAACTTGCGCAAGAAACATGAAGATCTTGCTTTGAAGTTCGATCATATCCTTGGAAGACTCGACCGGCTTGCTTCCTCTACTTCGAGCGCTTTGGCGGCATCGGATTCGCCTGCCCTTTTGCAACTTCGGCAGCATCAACTGTCCCTAGAATATAACGATACTGTGCGTATCATTCGCGAGAGAGAAGGATTCGAAAATTTCCTGCTGCTCGACGAGCCTTCTCAACTTGCTGAGTATGCTTCACAAGGGACGATTGTCATTCTCAACTCGACCAAATATCGAGCAGACGCTGTCATCGTAACTTTGGAAGGTGTAATCAGCATTCCTCTACCCGAGTTCACATATGACAAATGCATAGAGCGTGGAGCGCTTGTATTGGAAGCATGTCACATCATGGCAACTGAACCAGAACGTGCTTCGACGCAGATGGATGGAGTCTTGACGTGGCTCTGGGTTGCTGTCGCTGAACCAGTTCTGGACAAGGTAAATATCACTGGCTCACTCGACGCACATCAGAAATTACCTCGCATATGGTGGTTAAGCAATAAGTGGACTAGTCTGTTTCCTATCCATGCAGCGGGAGACCATGCGCATGCCCTTCGGACTGGCGAAGCTTGCACGGTCATGGACAGGGCAGTCTCATCATACATTCCTTCCATCCGAGCACTTGATTTCTTGAGAAAGTCTGCTGCCAACCTATCGTCCACAAAAAGTCATAATCGAGTTGCTGCATCAGCTGTCCTCGTCAAAATGCCAACTACTCTTGATGATACAGATCTCCCGAATGTAGAGAACGAAGTGTCGACAGTGGAAGAGTTTTTAAAGCCGTGTTTCCAGGTTGTCTCCTTGACTCGTCCGAGACGCAAGGACGTGTTATCTCTTCTTGAAAACGCCTCTGTGGCTCACTTTGCTTGCCATGGCGTCGCCAGTGCTGACGATCCTTCACTCAGCAAGCTGAAATTGCAAGACTGGAAAACTCACCCACTGGATGTCCGTACGCTTCTCCGCACTTCATGCAAGCACCTCGAATTTGTCTATCTGTCTGCTTGCGAGACAGCCACCACCGCAGTGTCCAGGACCCGAGAAGAGTGCATCCATCTTTCCGCGGGATTCCAAATGGCCGGTGTGCCATACACGGTTGCGTCGATTTGGAAAATCGAGGATGTTCTCTCTGCGGAAGTATCTGGTGATTTTTATGCGTTTTTGAAGGGGAACGAGGGGGGTTTTGATTTTGGGAGATCGGCTGAAGCGTTGCATTCTGCGAGTTTGAACGCGAGGAAAAGGGGGGCGGCTGCTCTGTATTGGGGCGCATTTGTTCATTTTGGGGTTTAATAAGGGGGAATGTCTTGGGAAGTATGGGAACATGGTTTTTTTTTTACATAGCGAACACGTCAAAATTTTTTATAAGATAGGATTTTCAAGTGATTCTTCCCGCTCGGAAAGCGCAAGACAAATGTTCAACCATTCGGTTGCAAGAAAAAAAAATCTGAATGATGAAACACGCTGACAACATCCCCAAAATCCAGCCATACCCATTCCAGCGGCTGATCTCTTTTTTAGCTGGTTTCTATTTGTCATACAACTCAATATGGGGGATAGTTTCATGGTTTGTGGTATGGCAGGTACTTCTTTTTCTTTTGGGCTAGTGGATGCATTGATTAGAGGACAGGGATAGCAATGTCAACTTGAGTTTGGGGGGATACAGTCGAGATAACGTTTATTTATGATTGTCATCCCACATGCACACATAAGGAAAGTTGAATAACAAGTGGGACCTCGCTGAGAAAGGTAATCATCGTCGCTCTTCGTCACGCAGTTGAGTACGAAGACGTTCAAGGGCCTTCCCAAGCATATTCCTTCCTTTTCCATCTGCCCCACAACCCCAGAACGCATCTTTGTCCGAGTTCTACGGAGATCCGTAAGCCTACGATTGGAATATCGGACTCTGCAAGTCTCACGAACCTCGATCAATTCAGCGTCCCCCGTGGCCAGCAATTCATGCTTGAGATCCTTGTGTTGGGTAAATTTGTTGTATACAGTAACATTCATCTACATTGGGAGGTACGTAAGGATTTATGGTCGACAAGGTAAGGAGAAGGAAGACATGCTGCCTTGATATTTTCGTGACTCCAGTCCGACCGGACTTCGTGAGCTAACCTTCGAGCTTCGGAAAATGCTACGCTCGGTCTTGAGGAGCATGTTCTTATGTGCTCTGCTAGCATAGGTCGATGGATGAACTAAAACGACAATCTGTCATCAGATAATCGTCACAGTGGTTCAGTGGCGACTCTTAGATACCTTGAATGATTGAAAGAGATGTTCGCTCGTTGGGTACTTCCTACCCTCATACATCACGGGGTAGGCCGAGAAGTTCGTGAACCCATAATGAGGTTCATATTTATGGTAGAACAAAATCTTGGGACGTCGGTACGAGTCCTTGCGGCGCCGGGTCAGAACATGCGGAGCGTTCGTGGATACCCCAGGGATGAGGGGCGAGCCTACCGACGAGGAGATGAGCACACGCCCAGGAGTGAGCGCTGGAAAATATACGTCACTATTGAGTCGGCGTCGCATGATCCATGTAAGCGAAGCGTCAGGCAAGAAGCCCGTTCGTTGTTGCAAGTGGTGGATATGGGGCGGAGTGGAACTGCTTCGAGATCGTTGCTGCGGACGACCGTCTCTTATATCATGCCTGGCCTCTGGATAGAAAGATGAAAGACTGGGGTGAGAAGGTGATGGGGAAATCGGCATTAGGAGGTGAGAAACAGTCAGTTGTACTTACATGAAACGTTCGTTAAATTTACAGTATCCCCCTGAACATTAGGTCGAAATAGTACAAGTTGCCCTCCTAACAATAGCAAATCCAAGAATTACTGATGCACTTGGATAATTTTCGGTTGAAATTTTATTGCCAAGTATATAAGTGAAATAAAGTAATTAAAGTAAAATCCTCTTTTGGTAGGTCGGTGCTGGAAAATTGACCGTACAAAATTTGGCCAATAAGTTGGATCGGACATTCGACAAGCATATAGCTCGTCGAAGGCCTCAAGTGCAGATTCGAATCTTTACAGGAGGTCGTGAAGGAATTCTCCTCACGTTTCAAAGTTCATTCGAACTGTGCGGGCCAGTCGAATTGCGTGCTTCCCAACAGTTTGGCGTACTCCCTGGTCCTCGTTATTTCCTCTCCCGCTCTATAATTATGGAGCAGATATCAGGGACGGATCTTACGAATTGGCGCGAGCAACGTCGAAGATCTTTGCCTTGTCATCCTTTTGCGAGACCTGCAGTAGAAAAATGGATTTAGCTGCCCTCTTGCAACCTAAACTACCCCTGGAATATAATGATATTTTGCGTACCGTTGGCGAGCAAGAAGGTTTCAAAAACTTCCTACTTGGCGACGAGTCTTCAAGTTCTCCGAGACTAGCTAAACATGCCTCACCAGGGCCGATTGTCAATCTCAACCAGACCAAATATCGAGCTGACGCTCTCATCACGACTTTCAAAGGTGTTATTAGCATTCCGCTGCCCGATTTTACGTACGACAAATGCATAGAGCATGAAGCACTTGTTTTGGACGCGCGTCGCGTCATGGCGACGGAACCAGACCGTGCTTCGACGCAGATGAACACGGTCCTGACGTGGCTCTGGGTGGCCGTCGCTGAACCAGTTCTGGAAAAGTTAAATATCACCGGCTCACTCGATGCGCATCAGAAGTTACCTCGCATATGGTGGTTGAGCAATAAATGGACTGGTCTGTT
>QDKV01004782.1_pt1 | contig 14371 bp, 22 predicted proteins | sample 1861101 | NCBI WGS metagenome assembly QDKV01 (sample SAMN04275158, study PRJNA302643) | Fungus metagenome, whole genome shotgun sequencing project. | isolation source: fruitbody | host: Mallocybe terrigena | place: Sweden | collected 2013 | reverse complement strand
AGTACCATGTTACTGGCCGTGTGTCTGTGCTTGCCATGTCAAGTTGCAGTAGGTATTGTGCAATTAAGCATGTTCCAGTACCATGTTACTGGCCGTGTGTCTGTGCTTGCCATGTCAAGTTGCAGTAGGTATTGTGCAATTAAGCATGTTCCAGTACCATGTTACTGGCCGTGTGTCTGTGCTGATGGCTAACTGTGCTTTCCATGTGATGTCAGGTCGGATGGATAAATAAATGTTATGGCTAGCTAGGTGTCATGTGATAACCAGAGCCAGGATTGTTAGATGTAAAACACAATGACAACTACATAAAAATGTTTCCTTGAGCAGTCTCTCTTTGTGGTGGAATGTGTATTACATATATCATTAGACTATCTGCATAAACCAATGACCCTGGTTCTCCATTGCATTTGCCTTGTATTTTCTTTTAACCCATTCAACTCCTTCAGGCTTGAGATAGTGTTGAGGGGTGTTGCAACTAATGCAGAAATGTGTGATTTTGTCCTCCATCTCTATTATCTTCCACCCTTTGATAGTCCCACATCTGCACTGAACAATGGGTAGAATTCCGAAAGGTCGATTGCCTGGGTGTGACCATTTGAATACTGTTCCAGTTTTGGATCTTTTCTCAAAAAGATAGACGTTGGAATGGGAGCCAAGGTGTTGATGTTCGTGGATAAAGGACTTGATGCTTCTCTTGAGATAGACAAAATAGTTCATGTGCAAATCCAACATGAACTTTGCAGCAAAACTATTCTGCAAATCTTTGGCAGTGAATGTGACAATTTGTGAAAATGGTCCTCTAAATGAACATAAGATAATTTAAGTAGAAAAAAAAAAAAAAAAACCTTTGAGCAAACTCTTTGAGACATGTGAGAGGGAGCTCCTTCTGGACAATTGATCCACATGAGAACATAGTAAGAATAGCATTTTCATCCTTTGAGAGCAAGCTCTGAAATTCTGGTATAAAAATATGGTCCAGAACCTAAATTGTTGTGAATTTACAGCTCAAATTTGTAAAAAGGACAGTACCTGATTAATAGATGCACTACCTCGGTTTTCTGGAGCTATGTGAAGATCACCTTGATCTGGGGTTGAATGGTCCATAAAAAATACTGAAAATCTTCGAAATCTATAACAAATAATAGTCAGTTCAAGCTTTGAGTCTATCAAATTTTTTTACCTAGACAACTTTCCAGTATTTAGTAAGTTGATGACTGTTGTAAGACGTTCAGAGAAATCAGCTGCATCTTGGGCATCCAAAAGATTGAAGTCAAGATCAATGTAAGCTATATCTCCTCGAAAATAAGGGTGGAGATAGTTATAGCACAGCTGTGCACCATCAATTGCTGACATTCCCTGTAGACGGATGGAAATAATGGCCATAGGCTCAGAGGAGCACCTTGACCAAAGCTCTCTAGTGGAGACTTGTCCCACATATGGTATAATTGTACCATTAGAATCCTTTGAAATAAATGAGAGAATACCAAGTCAATAAAAAAAAAGCATACGAGATATGGTGAAGGATTAGCACCCTTTTTTTCAGCTGGAAATCGGTTACAGTAGGGACAAACAAACTTCAATTTGGGGTTGGGTGGAAAGTTAATGCAGCAAGGACCAAAGCTTCGAGGGCAACCAGTACACATGACAAGTTGTCCACCATTTCGGCAGCCTGAACACCACTATAGATCCCTGATCAGCATTGAATTGAGGACATAAACAAAAAGAGCCGGACTGAGTCATGACAATCCTGTGGAAACGACAACAAGGAACGACCGCTGACTCTGACAGTGAGAACATTCTTTTGAATGTCTTCTGAATCATCTTCAATACAAATCGAAATCCGACGATCTTCGAAGGCTGTAGGATCAGTTTTCTGTCTTTTCTGACCATTTCTTGCCTCCCTAACTAAAGACCTGGTGGTTGACTTTTCTTTGACTAGTGCAATGTTGGCAGTTGGGGCTGGATTGCCCGTATGTTTTTCCGGTGTGGCTTTTGCTTGAGGGTTGAACCGGCCAGTCGTCTTCCTTGCTGTATTTTTTCTCCCAGTGGTTTGCGAACTGGCCTGAGCAGATTGAGACATTGAATAGTATAGTGACTGTTGCTACGATATTAGAATGTATGTGTGTATGTCCTAAGAACATACCTTTGGGCTTCAAAGTTCAGACTGTTAAAATGTTTAAGGTGAGACGCGTCTAGTCATGTGATCGAGTTTATAAGTCCGATACTTAGATGTTGCGGAATACTACACATAAGTACAAATATGACCCTTGCAATACCATGCGCCCAATTAACCGTTTCGAAACCCGACGATGAGAAGAATGTCATAGCGCAAATCAAGTCCCCAGTCGTGTCTCACAGCCTAGCTCCTGCGATGATCGTTATTCCAGAGTCATTCATGGCTGTTCAACCCCAAGCCCTGCTGCTCTACGCACGCGCAGCGTCGCAGTTGTCAAGCTTGGAACAAGAGCTTCAGCTTTTGAAGGATGCTGTCCTTTCCGGAAAACGAACCAGTTGAGGAGGTGGAAAGTCCTAGTAAAAAGAAACGGGACAAAGAAAACGACGCTTGGAAGCTTGATTTTCCGTTTGATGAGGACCGGACGGGAGAGGGCCTCTTTTGGATGAATCTGGAAGGGTAATGCAATCTCTCTCTTTTTTGAATTTTTCTGGCAATGAAGCTGACGAACCTTAAAGACGCCGTCACTTCGCCTTCTGTGCCTGAACACACAACTTGGACGTCTCGCTCCGACTACGCTTAGGACGTTCGCCTCCTATACAAACGAAGAATCACCAACCTCTATATTTCTTTCGCAAACTTACGCTCGTACGTCGAGGTTAATTATTATGGGTTTCGCAAGATTATCAAGAAATACGACAAAGTCACTTTCTCAGAGCTCAAAGAAAGGTACCTTCACGAAGTCGTTGAACAAGTGACGCCTTTCACGCAGGTGTCGAAAGACGAGTTGAACGAGGCTGTCAGTCGTCTGACAGATCTGTGTACAAAATGCGTTTCTCCGGGCGACAAGTTTCTTGCAACCCAGCAGCTACGTCTCAACCGGCGCGAAAACATTTCTAGGGAAAGAGACACCGTGTGGCGGCAGATGGAGCGGCGTGGCTTAGGCGACGTACTGGGCGTGGCAGGGGCGGTTCTTGTAGTTCCTCCTGAACCCGTTATTGTCGATATCCCAACCCCTGTCGGGAAGTGATTTCAAAAGGCAATTCCTTTGTTTGTTACTTCGATGTTCGCACTGTTGCTCTTGGCGTTGCTGCGTGTCATTCGTGACGGGAATGGCTTTGCGTCATTTTACTACCCTTCCATCCGAAGCAGGAGAGCACACCGGATTCCAAGGCCAAGACCTGGCTACAACTTGCCAACCACGACTATTGACGAATTTCTGGAGATAGAACGTCCTTACAGACGGAGGGTAGGTTCTTTCTTTTATATCCACGTTTCATTAACCTTGTCTTATACGTCCGCTCCATTCCGGAATATTTGTCTTGGTTCTCTACAGGCGTCGCAGGTCTTCTAATTCAACGATGTAACTTCTAGGGCTTGAAATTAACCTACTAGTTTTGTAGGATATCCCGACGGACACCTCGACAGCTTCGTGGAGGAAGACACCGAACTTATTCGCTTGAAGGAAAAAGTAGACGCTGGAGCTGATTTTGAAAGGTTTGTCGTATTCTTGGATTTCTATGGCTGTTAAATTCCCTCCAAAGGTACCTCCATCCCCGTCATTCCCGGAACCATACCAACTTAGACCTATTCCTCATTTATGCGAGTGACAAATCAATCCGGAGCGAAAACCCCTCCCTCCGTAGCTGGAGCTTTGAAGAGCGTCAGTGTAACTTATTTCGCCCGCATTCGCACGCGCACTTTCTGACTTGATGTTTAGCGTGACGGTCAACTAGTGAAAGGTTACGGGGTGAATCTGGTGTCGTTCGAAAGTTGAGATTAGAAGGAGGCGTTGCCGGGTTCCTTTTTTGTACTTTGAACTTGGAAAGAAGTGTTCAACGCCTTGAACGGACGGGCAAGTCTTCGCAAGTCGCGCCGGTTGCAAATAAACTCATAGTGGTACGTTGTACGACTGCGAGGCGCCGTTCACGTACAATTGCTGATTGCGTATGAAGGGAACTCCGGGTACCCCAACGCATCCCTTGTCTAACGATGATTCCGAGCTTTTGATCACTCCTTCAAACGCAACCAATTCAGCCACCAGGAGTCTTGCTACAATTTCAGTCACACAAACTGAAGCTGGACAACGCGAGCTCAACGACGCTGCGAGTTGGGATGGTTTCCCAAACGGACGCTTTGGAGATTACAGGAGTCCCGCGTTTGGTGGTCGGTCTCGTATTTCGGTGTGGCAAAAAATTCTTTTACGTCAACTTCCGCACTCCCCTAATGAACTTTGTAAACCAGGGGGAAGAAGTACTAGCACTACGGGGCACACCGAAAACGTTAGATGGCCTCGCTCAACTCTTTCTTGAGTACCTTCGTTTCAAAATCCCAACTACACCATTCTCACCTGAGCCTCTTTCCTCACCGTTCTTTCTCACCTTGAAAAACTAACAGAGAAAGGTTGGTGGACTGTGGGGTTGCAACCGGCTGTGAATGGGGCTAGTTCCTCAGATCCGGGGTCTGAGGGCGGGTTATGTTTTTCAGAAATGCTTTGTGGAGTTTTTGTTGCCCAGAGGGGGGACATTGAAGCCATTGGGAAGCGAGTTGGTGCGCGAGGGGGTGGATGGGTGCGCTATTTTGCGTGTAATAACGAGGCAAGTTTCATTCACCACTCCTACGTTCGTACATTCTAAGATAAGGCTCTTCTGTTATCAGACTTTGCGCACGAGTGTTCCGGATAACGGAAGAAATGCCGTTACTTGGGGTACATTCCCTGCCAAGATTATCCAAACTACGATTGTTGAAGGAGAATCTTTCCTTTCACGGAAAGTACGTCTGGCCACGACGTTCCTCTTCCCTCTTTAGTTGATGTATGTCGTAGACTGAAGCGTTTTTTTCTATCTGGTCCGAATGAACAATCGGAAGAATGAGAATAGAAGGTGCAAAGATTTGATGGAACATTCAGAGGAAGTAAAATCGAGACTTGACAGGGTTGATGACCAGGACCTACGAAGTATGCCACCAAGTCCAACTTCTTGGGGAAACTCTCACAGAGGACTAGAAAAAATTAAAAGGTGGAATTTGAACGGAAAAGTCGGCCTTTTGTAGCAGGCCTCGCACTACAGCATAAGAACTTGAGAGGTGCACGTCAATTCGTGAGTCACAGCTTAAGTACAAAAAAAACATAATTTTCAGAATTGAATGCCTCTCCCATATCCTTCTCTGTTGTTTTGATGAGAATGATGCATTCTTTCTGCATTCCGTCTTCCAAAGAGTCTTTGCTGGTGTCACCAAAGCGACTGATTTAGCACTTTAGACGGGGACGAGAGTTAGAAAATTTGTAAGCGAACCTTTTCAAGACGAAACATACCCAAAAGTTCCTTGAGGAACTTGAGGCGAAAGTTGTGAATCCAGAGGAGCGCTGCCTTTTGGAACCATTCTGAACACAGTAGACGCGGCCTGTTCTAAGCCGAATATAGAAGTTGACCCAAAGGCGTTCGTTGGGGTATTTGAAAGCCTTGCTGCGAACAAATTTGACTGCGATGGAAGTTGTAGGTGCCGTTGCAGCATGTGCAGTGTACAGAAGGGTAGGGGCTGGTGCATGACTGTCGAGCGGCTTTCCAAATAAGCCGTTCGCTGGAGGACGGATGTCGAAGGTGAATGGAAGTGGCGGAGGTGTCAATACTGGGTTTTGCCGATGATTATCGGAAGTTGGCAAAGAACCAGCTGCCGCGGATTGGAATGGAGGCGTAGTTTCCTGCAGTTCCGACCCTGCAATCGCACCAACCACGACTGCATTTGCAAGCGGTGAACTACGCGCAGGATGCCACGCGCAGCGTACTTGGCCTTGGCCGCCCAAGTCCAGTTCTAAAAGGACCGGCTGAGGAAGTAGGGAAAGGGCTAATACCTTCCTTAAATGAACTTCCAGGAGGCATAGGCTTAACATCAAAAACTTCGACCTTACGAAATTCTGGTTGCGGAGTAACAGAACATTTCGAGATGGAAAGGCCAAGGCCAGTTCCTCCGTATTCCTGTCCGAGGAGTTGTTTCAGAAATGATAGCAACCATAGGATAGAGCAACGTTACCCGAGTAGTCAAACCATCTGCTTGGCTTGTCTTTGGCAGTGCCAATACTGGTATCCGTCACGCAGAATTCGAGTGTAACACTCTGATCGTCCAACGCTAACAATCTCGTACTCAAAGCAACGTGTCCCTTTCTGGGTGCCTTCGATGGCGTAAATTTGATGGTGTTACCGACGAGATTGGTAATGACCTGACGTAGGTGAAGGGAGTCGCCAGGTCCGGCTTAACATCGTAGGTAAGATCGAGGTTGTCCTGCGACGCACGAACGACGAGGATTTGAGGATGCCGAATACGGTCTGACGGAGTGAATATGATACTGATTCCATGGTCATGTGGCCCGCCTCAACTGATAAAAGGATAAGATTACCATCCAGTTCAAAAGAGGGAAGCAATTCTTCCTTTTCGAAATGTCCAAGATGTTTGATAATCAAGAGCAGAGATCTTGCCAGGCTGTGAACGAGGAGCAGGCTCTCACATTGCGATTGGTTCAGATCCAGTTCGGTCATTCCAATGATTCCGTTCATGGGTGTTCTGAAGATAACAGAGTCAATACTAAGAAAATCCGCGTTCCACAAAACACTCACCGAATCTCGTGTGACATGTTGGCCAGCTCTGCAGCCTCCCTCGCGGCCGTATTCTTCTGAATACTATCTCAGGTTGAACACTATCCGGTTGATTTGGGTCTTCAAGGAATCCATTTTTCAACGGGCTTCAACCGTGATGAATCTCGTGAAATCGCCATCCATCGCCGCAGCCGAGATTTGAACAAAGCCTCGCACTTGCGCTGTCAAGTTCGATGCCATGGTGTTGACTAAAGTGGCACCTAACCCTATCTTCTAACCCTATCTACCCTCCATGCCTACTTCGAGCGAAACACAGCTTACTTCACTCGCAAGAATATTGATTGACCATGGAATTGACCGTCAGTTTGAGGTCAAGCATTTCTCCTTGAACGTCGACATTCGCTTGTTTGCTGAGTTCGCCGAACGCAACTGCTTTTGTAACTTCGGAGATGGATCTGATTTGATCAGTCAGGTTCGAGGCCATTTTCTGTCAGGGAAATTATGCCGTCAGTCGATGAGAAGCTTAAGAAATGAGGGAAAGCAAGGACATTAACGTTTCTTGTCAAATCGGCCCAAGTTCCCTGGACCCTCAACTTTGGCTTGACCACCCAGGATGCCTTGTGTTCCAACCTCGCGATCTGAGGTGAATGCAGACAGCTGGTCCACCATGGAATTGACCAAGGAAACATTGGCGATGTACGAGTTGTAGAGTTCTGCAAGGTCGCGACATAAATACTATGGAATTGACAGAAAGACTGACTCGGGACATGAATATAAACATATCTTTCAGAAACGAACGAAACTCACATAATTTCCCTCGCACATTCCCAACCTCCGCCTGTAGGTCACGGGCCACACATTTTGTTTGGACTTCCAAGATTGCATACGCCAGCACGCGACTCAGTGGTCTGCCATTGGGGTCGGAACATCGTGGGCTGCAAACCGAAGGAAAAGACGTCTGTGGGCGTGGGGGGGCCTGAGTATATTGGCAGAAAATAGAAGCCAGGATGGCAAACCAAACCAAATGGGGAGTGAAAAGAAAAAGGGTGAAGGCCTTCCGCGTCATAGTGCAAGCCGGTGTTCACGCGCACGAGTAGTAAAAAAAGACACCTTCTGAGAGATGGAAGACGTGCCATTTTCATGTGCATTTTTACCGAACTCCGAGTCAAGGGGCATCCCACGGCCGAAGCCCAATGGGATGCTTTGGCACATGCGATAGTTGGAGCCTGACGCGTCATACTGCAAGCCAATGAGGTGGCGGTTCACGGGTGGTAAAAAATAACACTTTACCTTCTTCTGAGGGATGGAAGATGCGCCAATTCATGTGCGTTTTGACCTAACTCCGAGTCATGGTTGTTCAATTTGGTGAAGGGGTATCCCACGGCCGAAGCAAACACATGCGATAGTTAATGCTGATAATCAATGAGGTGGCGGTGATAGAGAGAATAAGATATTATGTAATAATAGTCTCAACCGGGATTCCATTCGAGAACCCGTTGTGAGGACATTGTTCAATAAATAGTGTGATGCATGCAATAAAGAGGTGACGTACTAGTATAAGAGCTGCTGGTGGATTGCGAACGGACTGGCGCTGCTCTTCCAAGAATCACTATGCCGGTAGAGAGACATCTTACGCCACTCGGTGAGAAGTCATTTTCATGTAATTATCGCACTCTACTTAACTCTATTTAGCTTCAGCACGTACGTCACGACGTCCGAGTCCAATTGACTCAGACAGTCATCATGAAAAGCTAACTGGTGCGTTATTATCCCGGAAGTACTTGGACTCTAAGAAATATAATTTCTTATGTGTAGAGGCTCAAAAAATTCAAGCCGACCCATACCGTGCCAAAGCCAAAGAGCGGCTTGGCATTCCCTTACATGAAGAACGTGAGCACAGATTTATTTATCAGAAATATTAATCTAAATATCCTCTTCGTGCTCAGCGTCAAAGACTTTGACGAGAAAAATCAAAACCATGGCTGGAAAAATCAGACAAGAAGAAGAAACTGCCCACCTTACAAGTGTTTTCAACTCTCTACATCAAGAAGCCTTTGATGCAGGTCGAAATCTGGTCAGTCAACCTACCTAATGTCTTTAATTTACCTGACTCTTTGATTCCAAGGGGTATGCGACAGGCAAAGAACAAGTATGTGATTCGTTTCCTAGAAATTATCATATCCTTACAGACTTTTCACTGAGGCACGGCACGAATTTGAGCAGGAAACAGCTGCTGTCATTCAAGCAGTTATCAATTCTTACAAGAACCACGACATGAATACAGATGCAGACGAGTCTGCTAGGTCAAGTATGACTACGGAGGAAACCTGTCTTATTGAACGAGTATTATCCTTCATTTTGTTTCGGATTTCTGACTGAGGATTCAAAGGTACTTGGTGCCATTTTTGGTGAAGCTGTACACTTCCATCTCCTGACACGCCGTGACGACTACACCAAATCCTTGCTGGAGCTTGAAGATAAGTATCTACACCCGATTCAGCCCCACGATGAGGAATTTCAAGCACTTAACACAAACTGGATATCAGAGAGAGGGATTCACTTTGGGTGGGATGCAGACGATGAAAACATTATTTTTGCTGCAAGAATAGTGTAAGTACTCCTCGATACCAATGTTTATTGATGATATACACTCATTGAATCCTTTTTCAGGCCATGGGATGATGTACCGGAGTATGATCGCCAAGCCCTTGACACTATGATGGAATGGACTACAATTGTTAACCGAATTCTTAATAATGGTTCTCAAAAGGTATCTCAAGAGTAATGAGTGGTTTATCATTGTGCTGAGTCCAACTTTAGGGCCCATCAAAACGTCTTCGTTCACAGCTCAAGTTACTTAATGAGCCTGAGGTGAAACTCTATAATTCCGATTTCCCCTGACTCTAATTACAACACACAGGAATCTAATCCACCTGTCCATGGCAACACCTGCTGTGAAAAGGTGCAGAATATACGTCCTCAAGGTTCAATGTTTGGCGCAGGTTATCGTACCTCCTTTGAGGTGGGCAAAATTCTGGTAACCTATGCGCCTCGACAAACGCATGCCGCTTTAAAAAAGTATATCTTACATCATGATCTTTCAAATTATTGAGTTTTTTTCTAGATTTGAAAGTACCGCAGAGGACCTTCAAGATGTGCTCACATCATATCGTGAGGCGTTCAGCAGTCTTTTTGGATTAGCCTTCAAAGAGATTAACAAATTCAGTATCAAGTAAAGTATTTTATCTCTGATTTCCTCCTGTCTTACTCAATTTCTTCAATTCAGCCACCAGTTACCATCATTTGCCGATTTTACGTTTGACGGATCAAGAATTCCTGACCGCCCATTTGCGAATTCCCTGACGATCACCAGGGATGACTTCGCCAACTTTCAACATTTTGACAGGGATCAAGTAAGCTACGCATTTGGACGCTGGTGGACAGCGAAGGTTCCTACTGAGATTGGTGGAGAGTACCAACTCGTTTGTGAGGAAAACGATCAAGCACATGTCCAAGGTGGGGGTTTTTTGTGGGGTCAATATGGAGCTGGAATTAGTTTTGAACGGTGAGTAGCTTTGGAACCTCATTAAATTTTTTAGTCAACTAATTATTGTACTAGGTGTGGTGGACTTGTCGATATTGTTTGGCGTGGCAACCTCCATGCTCATTGCACAATGCAAAGCACCAGTGACACTGGCTACACCCGATTTGGCACCTCAATACAAGTAACGAAGTCAGGTGCTGATGCTGTTGAGCGGTTCTGGAATGCAGGAGGAAAGCGAAACCTTGTTTCAAACATCCGTGATCGCACAGTAAAATTGCACAAGAAATTGCATAAAAGTGCTAAGAATGTAATAGTTATCCCAGCCCGTTCCTGATACACTTACTTGTACAATATACAAACAACTGCTCGATCTTAATATTCTGCCTGTCCTATTAAAAGAAAATGATGTGCTTGATCAAGACGACAGCGTCCATCTCTGAAGTGGCATCAGCGGCGCCGCGTAAGCAGATCGGTTACGAAAGGGGCTTCAATGTCGTCCCCGATTGCTGAGGTCGAAATTGAAGTCGATGAAATGGACCGCGATAGAGACAAGTCCCAGGAAACATCAGTCATAGAACCCCTATCTGAGTTGGATCCATAGGCATAGCCAAAGGAATACGATGATGGGTATAAAGGTGTAGCTGATAAGTTGGTAACAGAGTCAACATATGAATAAATAGCTGTCTTCGTCATCATGGAGTTCCTGTCAGAATCCGTATAGATGGACATTAGACACAACCACGGTGGGTGTGTTTTCGTGGACATGTTGTATGTTTCAGAGAGGGTGAAGGGTTGCGTGCAGGCAAGCGGAGGCCGAACGGGAGGCATGAGGGTAGACTGCGGTAATGTAATCCTACACAAAGAGATATTAGGTTTGGAACAAAAGTCAGGTGGTTGAACTTACCTCAGACCAGGTCTCACCGCCTTTTTCCCTGCTAGCAGACCAAATACATGTGGCTTTGCGCTCGTTATGATCGTCTAGTTGATATCTTTCGATTGAGATACAGTTGTACGATTTGGAAAAACTCACACTTACCAGGCTCAGGCATTTTTTCCGATGCCCACAAGTGATTGATCAACACGGGTTCCTGAGATAAGACAGCGAGGACGAGCTTGCCCAAAAGGAGCTTTCCGAGAACGTGATGTAAAATCGCGAATGTGGCGCCCAAGACGAGGAATGCTATGAGTCGAAAGCGTTGGCCTATGAATGTTTCGATAGTGCTTGCAGCTTGAGATATGCAAGGAAGGAAATAGTTTGCAACAATTTCCTGAGGCCCTGCAGGCACACTGTAAGTCATAGACCCCGATTAAATCGTGTCAAAACCTACCATTTTATCGGCAAGGATGGCCACAGTTTCTCGTCTTCTTCCTTTTCGGGCCTGCAGTGATGAGTACTACGACCGCTAGATTAAGTATGAAGCTCTAAACAAAGGAAACTCGTAGCTTACATGGCTTTTTTGCGTCTCCGCCCCTTCGGTTTAGGTTGTGAGTCCGTAAGGGCAGCATATTCGGGGTAAGACTGAGACGCCCTCTTCGGAAGAGTTAGAAATGAAAAATTAAAATTAAGTGGGTTTGAGCGTTGCCTTAATGTCGAGGAAATGCTTGAAGAGTTCGGTTTGGCCAAGAAGATACGTAGCATTTCATTGCATGGCCGCATCAGCAATCTATAAGAAAGGTGGTGAGTGAGATAAGTATGACCGACAGTAGATCAGCATACCTTTGCTTTGTCTGACCTTCATCCTCTCTTCTCTTCTACCGCTTCCTTTGCCTGGACCGTTGTATTTTTTTTGGGTTTGGGCAGACCCGGGCGTGGTCCCTTGAAATCTTTCAGTGAGCGACTGTGCATGCTACGAGCGCATCTCAACCATACCTCTTCCTCCTCTTCAGCGCCTTCCATAACTTCGTCTTCATATTCAGATTCCATTTTGAAACCCTGACGCGACACAATATTGCTTGGTACGATGTCACTAAGAACATCCTCGTGCACTGATCGTTCAACGGTGAAAGTCTTAAATGGCCGCATTGAATGAGCGCCGAAAGTGATTACACAAGGCGGACATACACTCACAAGAGTTAGGTGGGTACTTTCTCGTGGTGCCCTTACCCACAAGTGCGGGTGCGTCGACTTCGGATGTGTCAGTGAGCGTCTATGGTGACTTTGAAGGTTTATTTGTGCACCAGCGAGGTCGAGGAATATAGTAACAGTGAAAGACGACGTAAAGCTGAACAGAGACAAGAAGTAGCAGAATTTCCGCAACACATGTACATCGACCAAGAATTTTCCCACCGCAGCTTTCGACACAGTCCTTGTGCAAAGCCGTGATGTCGGTCAAATTCACTTGTTATTTTCCTGCAGAAAAGCCTCTTTTCATGCCCATTAAAATAGATTCCAATGATTGGGTCGTGGAACTAGTGAAAGCGATTGCAGTGGAACTCCACTTGCGTGGTCGGAAAGATGTTAAAGTTGAAGACCTCCACCTTTTCAAGGTCAACTTGTTCTTTCTGGCGCACAGCCAACTAACCCACAGCAGACGGATCTTCCCTTGCAGCCCAAAGAAAACCTGCAATGGCGTGCTCTTCAGTGGCTCCATGAACAGCCAGCGAACAATCGACTTGAGGATTCGGAAAACCTTTCATCTGTCTTTCCCAATGGTCCTGATCCATCCTACAAGAAGCTAGATTTCATGGTTGCTGATGCGGAGGGTATGTAAACTTTGTCCTTCAATTCTATCTTATTGACTTTGTTCCAGTTCTAGAGTTAATGGAAGGACTGGGCGACCCAGACGACGTCTATAAGAGGAACATCAAGAAAGGTGCGCGTTGTGCTGAGATCTCATTGACGCTCACTTTTCTCATTCTTATACCCTAGCTCTCAACCAGCGTCTCAGCCGCTTACCTCCTACTCATTCTCCATCTGATATAGTCCATTCGTCCGACAAGCTGGCTGACCTATTGGGCGGCAACGAGCCTCTCATTCACCTGGGTCGGCCTGGCGGAGCCCCTGCCGTGATTTTCAACCCTGTCCTTGCCACCATGCAGAAGCGTTTCGACCATCTCGAACAGTTCCAAGTTTCTCGTCTTGAAGTCCAGCGTGCTGCAAATTACCTCCGGTGTGCAGTCAGGTTCTACAAGGATGAGAGCCGCCGTCAGGAAGTGATCAAAGGGCTAATTGACGAAGCAATCGGAGAGGGCGAGTGGGGACTTACCCTTGGATGGGCGGATAACATTAAACCTGACGGTAGCTGGTGGTATGACATATTTCTCATCCTGGTCCTGGAGCTGAAGAACACGTTGGGCCTATCTGGGGATGCTCTTTACCAAGCAGTTGTTGATTACAGCAAAATACTTTCGCGAGAGAAGGTTTGATGCTGCGTAATCTGCTCTGAATGCCATGGCTTACCTTCCTTTGCAGTACAAGCGCTTCCGGGAGTACTGTAACTTCCCTATTGTTCTCGTTGGTGCCACTGCAAATCGCCTCGAAATTTCCGTCGCCGTTTGTGTCGGACCTATCTACATGAGCAAGTTACTCACGCTCGACCTTTCCTTGGGGTTCCATGCCTCTGATAACATTATCCGCCTGGCTCGTGTCTTTGGTGCCTTGTCACGCTGTCGGGTAGATCTGACACGGTATTACGATGGGGTCAGCAGCTTGGCATCTCCCAGGCTTTCTTGTCTGTATCCCAACCCGATACCCCTCGATCCTTGCAAAGCATTGCCCAAACTTACCTACCGTCAGTTTCTATCACGAGCTGGTCATCCTATCTCGGCTCTTGTCGACCTGGGGAACGTATGCACTACCATGTACACTGCCACCCTCAATGATACTAACCGGGAGGTTATCGTCAAGTTTACTGCGCGTTACAACGAAGCGGCACATCGCCTCCTTGCCGAAGCTCGACTTGCCCCAAGACTACATTTTTGTGGGCGCATCGTCGGCGAGCTATACATGGTTGTCATGGACCGTGTGGATGGGAAGTCCATTTGGCAGCTCCAGCAAGACAAAATGCCAGTTCCTGCAATCGTCTCGCACAAGGTCGAGGAGGCAGTGCGTCTCCTTCACGAGAA
>QDKV01004783.1_pt1 | contig 14417 bp, 22 predicted proteins | sample 1861101 | NCBI WGS metagenome assembly QDKV01 (sample SAMN04275158, study PRJNA302643) | Fungus metagenome, whole genome shotgun sequencing project. | isolation source: fruitbody | host: Mallocybe terrigena | place: Sweden | collected 2013 | reverse complement strand
TTCCTATCAAATAATAACCGTTCTTAACCAAAATGTAACTGTTCCTAACCGTGCGAACAGTTCTGGAACTGGCACAACACTGTTTTAGGAGCCAGCTGTTATATAAACGTCTTTTTTTAGAGTTACACTGATGCACCCGCAGCAGAATTTGGAGACCTGAAAACAGAAGGTCATGAAATGTTCTCATATGGTTTTCATCTACAGTAGCCATTGAGTCGAAAGACAATGGGCCACTGAGTAGTAGTAACAATAACTTAATGGATGTGAAAGTCCAGGAACAATCTCGGAAGTCGGAAGTTGACAAGGTTTATGTTTTCGTTACGGGCGCTGCACTGTTGATTGAATTTTTTCTTAAAAATGATCCCATTGTTCACACATATATAAACCGAGAGAGGTGTCATTGTTGTTCATCTCTCTCCCCTCCTTTTTTGACTTTCCCTTAGGTTACGCCCCAGGTCGGGTGCATAATCCTCTTTCTCTTTTTTTTTGCTTTCATTTCTTCAAAAAAACAAACCTTCATTCATTTTCTCCTTCGTCTTGTTGCTTTTTAATTTGTTTTTTTACCCTTGAAGGTGTACTTGTTCAACAATGCAGCCCCTATCACTATTTTGTGCAGCTGTTCTTTTCGCTCTTTCCCTGAACTTTACAGTCGCAGTCCCACTCCTTCGACGCAGCGCCAACTCTAATGAGTTCGTTTCCCTCCCACTCGAACGCCATGATCATGAGAGCTACGATCATGATGGTGCGAAAATCCATCCCCTCATTGTAAGTTTTTTTTTTGTTCTTGTTCTTTTTCAGTTGATCACGTTACAACGTTATAAAAATAGCAACTCCAACAACAGATCAACAGGGCTCTTCGTCGCCTGGCGCGTATGACGGGCGAAACCGAACCGTCTCAAGACACTCTCGAGGAATATCTCGTAAGACGCGTTTTGGCCGTCGAAGGGCGAGAAGGTCTAGAAAGACGGTATAACCGAAGGAATGCCGATGATACCGTCGTTCTTGAGAAACGTTACAATACTTTGGGTGTCCCTGAACCTGCCAGTCCACCCGTTGGTAATACTCTAGCCGAAACCTCTGGTGACGCCTTGGGAACGCCACCTAATGGTGTCACAGCTGCTAAGAAACCCACGGCCAATAATTCGTTGGGTTTGGACATTGAGCAAGTTATAAACCTTTGTGATGTCACAAGCATTTTCTAATTATTATTTTATTCATCCAGAGCTCAAGATACCTCGTATCTAGCAACAATACAGATCGGTAACCCTCCTCGGAACTTCCTCATCTTGATGGACTCTGGTTCAGCCGACTTCTGGGTTGGATCTGAGAACTGCACATCAACAGTCGGTGGCGGCTGCGTACGTTCTTATTACGTTTCCAGGCATTTCTACTCACCAAAAAATTCCTTTTATATAGGGCAACCACAAATTCCTCGGTTCTCAATCCAGCAGTTCCTTCGCTGATAGTGGTACCGCCTTCAACGTCAGGTATGGTACAGGCAACGTCGCTGGGAACATCGTGACCGACGAAATCAACATTGCCGGCCTCACGATCAAGAACCACACCTTTGGAGTTGCCAACCTTGAAAGTCCCGAATTCTCTTCCAGCAGGGCGTCCTTTGACGGTTTGATGGGCCTTGCTCAATCCGTGGGTTCTTGAATATATATATATATACGACTTCTTAATAACGAAATCTTGCATCGACAGACATTGTCCAAACAACAAACTCTTACACCCGTTGAAGCGCTCTCAAAAGCTGGTTTGACAAGCGCCCCAATTGTATCTTACAAGATCTCTCGTCTGGAGGACAACAAGAATGATGGCCAAATCACCTTCGGGTAAGGACCCTACGAGCTTCTTGAGCAAACAACAGCGTAAAACTCATGCCTTTTTCTCTAAATCAGCGGACTCGATCCCACCAAGTTCGACTCGAAGACACTCATCACCGTTCCCAATGTCAGCCAGAGAGGTTTCTGGGAAGCCGAGCTTGATGACATCGCCATCGATGGTCAATCTCTTGGCCTCCAGGCTAGGACTGCCATCCTCGATACAGGTGGGTTATTATTTCCCCCTTGGTGTACAACCAATTTTTTCTCATCTCGTTTCGCATAATGCTTAGGAACAACCCTTGCTGTCCTTCCTCTTGCTGATGCCATCGCTGTTCACGAGCTTATTCCCGGTGCCGCATTCGATGGCCAAGGTGGCTTTACTGTCCCTTGCAGCGGCTCAACCGTTGTTTCGTTGACTTTTGGAGGTCAAGTGTTTGAGATCGATCCCAGAGATCTCGCTTTCATTCCTTTGGATAATGATCCCAATGGCGATTGTATATCTGGTATTACTGCCGGATCCGTCGGCAGTCGTACGCAATGGCTTGTAAGTACCTCTTCGTGCAACCTTCTAACTGCGAACTAAACTGAGATGATCAGGTCGGAGATACGTTCTTGAAGAACGCGTACTTTTCTACTGATGTCGAGAAGAATACTGTCAGTCTGGCAAAACTCGTCTAAGTTCTGAATGCATGACAGTGAAGAAATGACGAGGGCTTTCGCGACAAACTCAATGTATTTTGTATTGCTCTTCATGTTGTTCAGATTTCTGCTGTTGTATTTCTCTTCGTCAAATCATTGTGTAATACCAGTTTAGCAACCCAATTGCATCTTCTCATACACTGCCGCAGTGAAATGTGAATTATCATGCTAACACGACACATTCTACCAGGCTTCACTTAGTTTATACAAGGCAAACAATTATGCAAGGTGCAGCAAGGCAACGAAAACAACAGACAAGACAAAAGAGCAGCCTCACGATCGAACAGTTAATTTCTTTTCTTCCTAGACTTAGTCTTCGTGTTTGACTCTGGCCTTGTCTGTTTATACAAAAACATATTCAGTGAATTAGTCAGGCAATTCTCAACGTACCTTCTTCTGAATTGGCACTGATGACTCTGAAGGAAGAGGAAGACCTGATGTTTTATCGGCTGGCGCATTGGACATTTTCTAGCAGATTGTTAGTAATCAAAAAAGTATAAACATATCATGGACTTGCGGGTCCTCTCCTTGAACGCTTCATTTCCTCTTCAGGGCGCGAGGTAGAACGAGAACGCTTTGTGCCCGATTTGTCGTTGTCATCGTCATCTTCGTCTGGTAGACAACTCAGTTCGGAAGGTGTCTCGTCTTCTGCATCATCTATGGTATTGGAAGCATTAGTAGCAAAACCGGAAACTTGATCATTGACCTGTAAAAGGTAAAAACATATTGTCTATCTCATATTTTGTCTCCTTACTCACGTTGTTGGTATCCGATGCAAGCAAATGTAAATCAATCATAGGATTGATTGTGCCATTGGTTAGCGCCATCTTTTCTTCCAGAAGACGGCCAATTGTTTTCTCTGCTTTTGAAAGTCTTTCGTTTAAAGTTTCGATCAAGCGTTCTCGCTGCGGGACAGGTTAGATCCTTAAATGGGAAAGTGATGGCTGCGTGGTATCAATCACCCTCTTCAATTCGTTGTCTTTCTTGACAATTGCTTCCTCTTGCAGCGCTTGTGTCTCTTTGATGATACGCGAGACGAATAACTTTTCGGCATCAATCTAAAACAGTTTTCAATTAAATCTTGAGCTCAGATCCTTATTGTAGGAGACCCACCAATTTTCCTTCCTTGTACAGTTCGATAAGTTTTCCAGGTCGGCTTGCGATATCGGCATTTAGGACTTCTAACTGAGAGATCTCCTTCTTGAGGATTGCGATTTGGGAATGCAACCCCTCCTTGTCGGAAGCCACAGCGCGCTCGGCAGCTGTTCTAGAGGAAATAATGCCGTGGTTAAGAGACTTAACTTCAACCTTCAGCTCTTCAATCCTTTGATTCGCAATATTCAATTGGGCGGTGGCTGATGACGCGCTCGCCTCTGCAAATGACGCTCGCTTGCCTTCTATCTCCAACTGGGTATCTTTTTCTTCCTGTCGAGGTAATGGGCGAAAAACTGTCCAATTGGCGGCTTCACTCACCATGCATACCTAAGTGGCAGTGGTAAAAGCGTTTACGATATATGGTCAGGTCTGAGCATACCTTCAACTTGTAAAATCCGTTTTCCAATTTTCCAACCTCTTGACGAGATCTAGATAGTTCAGACTCTATTCCCTGTCAAAAGACAATAAGCGACGACAAAAGAACTCAAAATTCATGCCAACCTTCATATTCGCAATTTCTCCCTTCGCCATACGCAACTCCACGTCAAGAGCGGATTCCTTACTTGTGGCTTGACGCAATTCTGCCTGAAATCGCTCATTGGAAGAACGCCTGAATAGAGTTTAAGGGAAGAGGGTGTCCATAGCCAGAGCGGTCACTTACAATTCAGAATTCAGGGCTTCAGATTCGTATAGTTTTTTCTGCAATATGTTCTCTTGAGTGAGCCAAGTTTTGCGGAATGTCGTTTGCTTTTCTTCCGACCTGTCAATTTCGGGAAGCGGTCAAGAATAACTGGGTGAGAGGAAGAGTATTACTCCTTCAATTGAGATTTCAACAATGCAACTTCTTCAGTAATGTGCTTGATTCTCAATTGGGACTCGACGTTCCTGAAATCGAGTTGAACGAAATCGATTGGGAATTAGTTCAGAAACCTACGATCTGATTTCTACTTCTTTTTCCCCTAGATTTCTCTTCGCTTCAGCCAACCTAAAATAATGTAGGCTTACGGATTCAAATAAGAGCACAGAGCTTACAGAACGCGCAATTCTTCCTTTGACTCCTTTAAAGCCCTGAGCTCTATTTTGAGATTTGAACACTCCTTGTCGCGGTTATTGATAATATCTTGCAAGGCAAGTAGCTTGGAGACATTCCTATGTGTGACCTTGAGAATGAAACATTGACGGAACAGAGATTTAGGATTACTCTTCTCTTTCCGCCTTGTGAACGACGCAAGCCAGCTTTTGATCTTCAACCCTTTCGGAAGAAAATAAACACTATCTTTCTTATACGGAGAGGGATAGAATAATTGAACTTACTCTGTTAATGCCATTTTCAACGAGGCTTCGAGAGAGGCTAATTCAGCTGCCATATCCGTATCCGCAAGCTCCCTAGCAATTAACTTCTCGGTAACTTCAATAATTTTCCTCTCTAAAAGGAGACTATAAAAGCAATGAATTTAACCAAGATTCGGTGCTTACCGACGTCTGTCAGCATCCTGAAACGTTGTGTCTTATCATCTTCGCAGGAGAGAAGTAAGTCATTGAGGGACCCGCGTCTTTCTTCCTCTAATTCTCTGATGCGCCCTTGGGCATCGGCCAGCTGAGAGACATTGTAGAGAAGTCTATCGCGTAAAATATCGGTGACTTGGTGAGCTGGACTACGTTGAGCACTCAAAGTTTCCCATCTAAAAAGAGGGCGACCTACACTTCGTTAATTCATCCTTTAGCTCTTGAAAGAGATCCTTCGTCTCTGCTGCCCTCGTCAGAGTCGTTTGGTCATCGAGCATCGGTTGCAAAGCTGAAAGGAGGGTTGGATGTAGGGGAGAGATAAAGGGGAAGTCACGTACCATCCAATCCGTTCTTCGCATGTTTCTGAACACTTTCCAGTTCGTTGCTCATTGCCCGTAGTTGATCTTTGGAAGAATCGTGCGATTTTCGCAATTCCTGAAACGTGACGCCCAAAGCGGCATATCTGTTGTGCGATTCATGTCAAGGACGCCACAATAAGAGTAGAACTTACAGCTCCGATAATCGTGCAAGACGCGTCCTTGACGTCTCAAGACCACTTTTCAATCGTTCCAGCTCTTCTTTCAAACGATTATCGTTCGACTTGAGAATGGCCAACTGTTCCTTCAATTCTGCGTTGAGGTTCTGTAAAACTGTCTTCTCCAACTCCCTCTCCTTCAACTCGTCTCTGACCAACGACATCTCTTGACGCGTTTGATTGAGTCCTGCCGCTTTTGATTTTAATTCTTCTGACATGATTTCGTACTTCTGGTTCAACAAGACGAGTTCTTCTGATTTCTGCGCATACATGTGGTCGAGCTGCACTTTCTCTGATAAAATGTTCTGGGCCCTGAGAGTCGCAGATTGAAAGTCATAAAACTTCGAAAGTGCTCAGAATTAGACAGTTTTTGGCAACTGATCGGTTACATACAGCATTTGAGGTTGTGTACCCAAGGTCTTGTACATCACCCTCGTGTTTGAATTGAGAACCAGAGTCTTGCTGGGTATGTTTGATGTTCGGAGTCAATAGAATCGACTGATTCTGGCGCATATATGCGCCTTCGGGAGATGCAAAATGTGTCATCGCAGGTGAGGAGCCACCTGAAAGCAGTGCCCATCAATCTTGAACATATAATAGATGTGATATATGTTACCCAAGGGTCTTTCATCACCGTAGTGAGGATCATTCTGCGACGCCTTAGGTCGAAGAGGTGTTGAGGTCCTGGTTCTCCCAAGATGAGAAGGGAAAAGCTTCTGCATCGGGTATGACTTCTCCTGCACAGGAGACGCGACATTCGCGGCGTTCACATTCTCTGCATTTTTCCATCTCTTACTTTCCAGTATGACACGGTTCAAGGACCTTGTTGGAAAGTTGGCGGTCTTTAATGAGAGCGGGGTACTATTCCCAGTGATATTTGACATATGGGGAAAACCAAAAAAAAGTACGTCGATTTTTTCCAAGAAAGAGGTTGCGAATAAAGAAGCGAAGTGATAAAGGACCGCCTGTTCTTTTCGTTCTCCGACTCACGCGTATAGGGGCCAATTAATTGACGCGTAAGTCAGCATTACATAACGCCATTTGAAAACGCCCTTTGAAAGTTTGAAAGTTTGAAAGTGACAAGCTTGACAATTCACTTCACCTGCCAAGACAATTTTGCTGCGGAAGGTACAAATGTCCTCCACTTTGTTTTGGATTGGGAGTGGACATTATAAAGATCGCACAGGGTCCAGGTGCACTCAGATGCCACAGGATGCCCGCCTCTTCACGAACAATTCAGATTCGATTACACTAAACATGTCTCATCTCTTTTTTCAATCTGTAGTGTCATAGTTTCCCACTCTAGTGCCTCTAGAAGTTGTCTGGTTTTGATTCTTGAGCGTCGTCATCCAAGTCTATTGCGTTGTCAGGTATCAGAACCGTCCATTCGTCTTTGATCTTATTCATTTTCTAAAAGGATGTGAAAGTCTGATACTTAACTTTAAATGCGTACATTACAATAGAATAAATATATGAAATGATGGTTCCGGCTGTTCTACATCCTAATAAATTTTAAATAAATACCTCGCGTTCACAACGCCATAAAGAATATTAAAGGAAAGACGACGGTCATCAAAACAGCCAATAGGGAATTATTCCTATTCCGCAGTCCTGAGTTTTTGTCCGCAGGAGAAGAAGCGCTCGAAGATGTCACAGTGTTTACGCGAATATTTGCTTTAATCAAGTCAGCTGCCTGCTCAGCAACACCGTACCCTGCCGAGGCCAACTATGAACGGAGATAAATGAGTTCAGCGAAACGCACGAATAGGAAAGACTTACATGAGCTGCAAATTCAAATGGGAAGATTGAACCATCCACGACACGGACATTGGCTAAAGGGATTGTCAGACAAATCACACGAGGGAGCGGAGTACTTCAGTTGAACTCACAAGTTCCGTACACCTTCAGATCCGCATCCACTACCCCACCAAGGTTCTTCGGCAACATGGAACACGTTCCTGTCGGATGGAACTGCGAGTTCGCGCCATTATTATCGTGGAGCAACCAATCTTCAATCGACTGGTCGGATTGCACCTCTTGGCTTGGGGAAACCTCTGTCCCTAGCGCACTTGAGCCAAACGCTGCACCCACTTGGCGTACAAGTTTGATGCCCTGGCGCATCAGGACGCGATCTGATCAAATTTTCAGGTTAATAAAAACGAGTTCACAAGGCGCATCCAACGAGATGACAGAATGACATACCAGCCCAATGCGTATGGTATCCTGGGTCAATGACGACTTCATCCCAAGCGTTGCTACTGTTAACGTAGACACGCCCAATACTGTGAAAAAAATGTCAGGCATTCCATGATAACTGGTTTGCCCCTCACTCACCTAAATGGATGTTGCATCGCAGCCTGCATGGCAACGACTCTTGGACTGATCAAGCTCATCAACAATTCTACTTGGGCCACTCCTGTGCCACCTGAACTTGCGCTGAGCCACCTTCCTGCCAGGATCTCATATATCTTCCTATAGCCATTCTTAACCTCGTCGTACTGACTTGGAACCAAGTTCTTCACACTGTCCTCGAGAGAATCCATAACACTCTTTTTGAAATCCTCGTTACCCCCTTGGAAGAGTGTAAAGGCGTTGGCGAATGCTGCGGCGTCGTTGATAAAGGAATTGAACTCTTTCGTTTTTGAAAAATCGGAATTGGAGGCATGGATATCACCCGCCGTTTCTTGCGATGACTCCCAGACAATACCAGCAGTCTGGTAGAACACAAAGTTCAGTACAGCCAATCAACCCGGAAAGTAAAGCAAGTTACCATGTGGTCCTGAAGCCGTTGACCCACTCCTGGTAACGGCACCTCTACTTTAATTCCCACACTCTCAAGCACGTCCTTCGGACCAACCCCACTCATCATTAAAATTTTCGGGCTCGATAGTGCACCCGCAGCAAGCACCAACTCTTTGTTAATGTCCACCGTCTTCCTTGACGAACTTCTAAATTTACCGAACTCCACGTTCTTTGCAACTTTGTTAACCGCCGGATCCGTCTGCAGAGCAAAGTTGATTTTGAGAACAGTGTACTCAGTAAGGATGTGCAAGTTGGGACGAGGGGCGAGAGAATCGATATAGGCCGAGCGGGCATAAGAGCGTGTTAGGTTGGAAGGATTCATTGTAGAAGGTGTTATGAAAGATCCAAGGGTAACACCTCCATTGGGACTAGTCAGTTCTGGCACTCCCGCAGTTTCACAACTTTGCGTCCATGTCGAGCTTATATTAATCATTCTAGAGACTATGATGAGCGGCCTGGACAAGACAAGAAGTTCGACGAAAAAACGTACACAGCGGGATACGAGATCTGCAGTGGTCCGCCGTTCCCATAAGTGCTCTGATTGTACTTGATATCCACAACGCCCATTACACTTTTTGTTGGCGGTGTAAAGGACTCTGCCTTCATCATATACTTGTATAAATTGTCCCAATTCCACCTGCTTGCCGCAGTTGCATCGCCTCCATCCCCTGCCATGAGTTCTGCCCACACGTCGACTTCAGTTTTGGAAGGCCGGACAACATACATGGCGTTAAGAGCAGTGGAACCACCAAGGATCTAGAATAACGTCGGAAACGCAAATACGCAATTGAATTAGTCGTAACCATCTTATCCAGCATATTCACTTTACCTTGCCTCTCGGCTGGGATATAACGCGATTTCCCAGGTTAGGTTGAGGGACGGATTTGAAATTCCAATCATATTCCGTGTTCAACAAAGAAGCATAATAAGCCCCAGCAGGCGAATCTATTGCTTTATTATCAATTTGCTCTTCCAACGCCGCTAAGGAGCATACCAACGCGATCTTTAACAGCATCACCCGATTTTCCTGCTTCAAGGACTAGAACGGACACGTTTGGATCTTCTGAGAGACGTGAGGCTAGAACAAGGCCAGCCAGACCGCCGCCAGCAATGACATAGTCGTACGATGGTTGTAACTGAGTGTCTTGAATATAATTTCGTCGATAGAGGTGATCAGGAACGAGTGCTGAAGCGCTATTTGCGAGCAAGGCAAGTAACAGAGCGACGTCCAGCGTGCGTAACATGATGATAAGGGAAAGACCTGAACGGTAGATGCGGCTTCCATTGCGAGCTTTATACGAAAATAGGCGATGACAACAACCATCTGGATTCCGAATCGTTGGGAGTCAAGGAAGAAACCAAAAGAAGACGAAACATATGCTAAACGGAGGTTCCTCGGAGATAATAGAGTCGTTGTTGAGATTTCATGGAAAAGAAAAAACCTCTTAGCCGTCAACTGCGAGGCGACCGTAGAGGGACACTCGCCAGAGCGGTGCAAATCGAGATGAGGAGAGAACCTGAACAATAAATATATATTACATTGCCAATAGGAATCGTCCTCCCCAGTCCTAGCAAAGTGTAATACATGGCCTGTAGGAACATAAAAAGTTTGTCAGCGTGATGGTATCAGACACAGTACTCCTGTGAAACGTATGTAAGTGGAACCCTGGAATTTGGAGAGATTGGGGCAATGTACTGTTGTTTCTTAAGCCTCAAGAAGAAGAAAAAAGTAGAATATGACACTCCTCATCATTTTTTTCTCTCACAACCACTTGTTTCGGTATTTGGTCCCACCTGAAAAGACTGAGCAAAGAAATATTGAGCCTCTGCCGCAACTTTGTGGTCTCTATACAGATGAAACTCACTACATTCCGGTTGATGACTCCACCGCCGGACCAGGTAAACGTTTGATACGCGACGTGTGGAAATCCGAGTCCGACAGCACCACATGTCACCAAGTTCAAGAATCAGACAAGTTCAACCGACTCTTTCAGGAATAAATGCAGTGATCAGCCTACTAGTGAGGACGCTGAATCTGCATGCTAAATGACAGTCAACAACCAAATTGATGAATTCCGTATTTTCTTACCTGTTTATTGACTCGACATACCAGTGAAAAGCTTGTCAGGTTCCACAGATGGGATTATATCGCGCAGTATCCTCATATGTTTTTGTCATAGCAGGCTGATTGTCTTTCAGGACTCGTCCTACGATTAATTAGTAATTCTCTAACTTTTAGCTGACCGTCCGATAGGTACATCTTCTGAAGCGTACTTTCAGTCACTTGTTAACTTACAACCATATGATTGCTTGTACACAACAATTCCACCGGTCAATGCAAGCGGGAGAGTTATAAGCCAACCGTCTTCGTTTCAAATATATCTTTCATATTCATCTTTTCGTAGGTTCTTGGTGGTTCGACCGCTATCAATGGGATATATTACGTTCACCCTGCCAAAGAAGTCAACACATGGCACGACCTAATTGCGCCATCCAACACCTCCGTTGCCACCGTGTGGGGTTGGGATTCTCTCTTCACCGCTCATAGGACAAGAGGAAGGAGCTCTAATGAAGGCGGAAGGTATATTCAGAATCCTATTATTCCAATAAATTGTTCTAAGAAATTGGTCCTGTCAACAAGGACACCGCACCATTCATCTCGAAGACCTCTCCAAACCGCGACGACTTTCGAGAAGAGGTAGAACTCACAGAAGAAGACGACAGTGCGTGCCTTTTCCTATCGTCCGAGGGAACGTAGGATGACTGCTGCCCACTGTCAAACCCGAATGGGCACTTTGCGCTTCTCCCTCTCCAAGTTCAACGCCGATAATCCCAAGTCCCACCTTCTCACTCTCGCCCTTCCCCTTCCCTCTTAGATATCGGGATGCAGACTTCGCACAACCCAACTCATTCACTCATGCAAACAATCATACCGGTTCCTCTGAGCCTCGACCCGCGCAAGGAAATCTGCTCTCCACCGGGGAACCGACTCCCCACCCTTCATAAATTCACACCCTTTCTTAATCTACTCAGGCAAAAGCGAGGGAACGCCCTCCCTGCACGCAGCCGCGTTGTCAGGTAGCTTCAGGTCGTCGGCTTTGCGTTCCCTGAGGTTGTCCATCGCCATCGTCAACAACCTCAAAGCACACAATTCTTAACCTCAGACTCGCGCATATACCCGACCTCAAAACTCCACCTCCCAAGTATCTGGATGCAGCTCCCGTCCTCCTCCCCTTCGTCTTCCCCTCAGAACCCGCACGATGTGATGAACGCTTCTCCCCCTCTTTTCGTTGCCCCCTCCGTCCCCCGCTCGACATGGCCTCTCCAACGCTTTCAGACCCAGCACGTTCAAAATCCAAAGGAGAAGAGAACAACCCGTTCTCTTCGTCATCGCCCTCCACGCGATTTCTCTTGGCACTGTTAACACTTACGCGTACTCGCTCAACCTTCAATTCTCCTTGGTAAATTCTGGCCCAATGGTGCATCGCAGGCGCCTTGGGTTCCTACTTGCTTGAGCTGCATTGCCGATTTTGGAATAAATTTCGGAGATGTTCACCTCAAATCCACAGTCCCCACAATGTTCCACAGAGGTCTCGATGATCTTCTCAACAAAATTCCCTCTAACCTATCCGCCTTCTCAGCCTTTTATATTCCACGATTCGAGGACGTCGATGCACTATACTTCCAATACAAACATCGATCAAAAGTGGCAACAGTGATGCTAATATAGGTAACCATCAGCAAACGCAATCTGCATGATGACAGGTTGCCTCCGCATACTGATTGTCGCCGGCTCTTTCAACACCACCTCCCACATCGTATTCTTGATCAAAGGCTGTATTGGAACATCCACGCATGGGTTAGAGCAACAGGCGCCTCAGTCCGAATAGCTGTGCAAGTTCTGCCTCGAGACGTGGTCCGTTGGAGTATGGTGGTCCGCGGGACAAATGCGACGCGACGCGCCTTCGTGTTCTAGTTCGACGGCCATTCCATATTGAATTTGCAATCGTGCAAAATTGTGCGACATCACATGACTTGACCTGTGTCAGCCTGGCAGCCACATTTTGTTTCTCTCTGTTACGTTCAGCCATGTCGACTTCAAAGTCCTCTTTTCTCTCTCGTTCTCGCCTCAGTCTCTCTCGCCTTTTCGGAAAACCTACTGTCCATGTCTGTGGTCTTCTTGGCACGTATAATATTGAGGGCGGGCCTACACAGGACGATGATTTCTGGATGGCCACAGACTTCATCGCACTGAGGCAGCTGTTAGGTGCTCGTGACGACCTAAGCGAGTGGTTCTGTGGGAAACCAATTCGGACGCAAAGAGGTTTTCTGCTGGGGGATCCAGCCTGCGATCGGATAGTTTTTGACCCTCCCCCTTTCGAGACGGTATTGGACGTCGATCCCCAGCCCCTGGCTGTGTCGTTCCTGATCGCTGTGTCAAAGGCGTCATCAAGGCTCTCTGATGGAGACACTCTTGTAATAGTATTAGTTGGTCATGGGGACGATCAGAGTCATGCATTTGTCGTTGGTGATGAGAATCAACATTTTGAGCTCAAAAAGGAGACACTGGAACAGGTTGTGCATGGCACTAAGGGGAACATCTTGATTATCAGTACAGCCTGCTTTTCTGGTAGCTGGAAGAGTGAGCACTGGACACTTCTAGCTGCTGCTGGACCAGATCAACTTTCTGTCTCGATTGTCGTATCCGGTTCAGGCGAGTGTAGGGGTGGCTTCTTCACCAACTCGCTTCTTGCTGAACATGCCGATGAGTTCAACGTAAGGCCTCCTTACCCAGGCCCAATTGATAACAGTGGTCGCCGCTGCCAGCAACGAAGTCACGATTTTGGGCCAGAGAAGACGACCAGTCCATCGCCTCGCCAGCCGAAACGTAGCATGCAAGATATTCTCGACTGGATCTATAGGTTTAGGAATGACATTGGGCGGACGTACCCATCTGCCGACATACTCTTCCACCCGTGCCAGCTGGGATCTCACCATCTTCCTTTCGCATCCTTGATATCGGGGAGGGCCCCCTTCCACAAGCTGACATGTGTCGCCCCGTCGCCCTCTGCCGACCAGGCGTCCATACGTTCTGCCAACACCTCCTCTATTTCACCACTCCGGAATCTACCATCACCTAGGACACTATCAGAAGAAGAAGAAGCAACACTCATAAATTTGGCTGCTGACCATCTTCATTTCATGCCACCGAGTGTTGCGACTGAGCTTCCTACCATCCTTCAATGCCACCGAATGATCCATGGTGTCAAACGAGGTCGTGATCCTCTCAGCGACGCAAAAAGGAGCAAACTTTATTCGACCTTGACAAATATGGCGTATCAAAGGGACCTTGCCCTTATGATTGCAAAGAATTTGGGTTGGGAAAGAGCAGTAGCAGAGTTGGGTGGACCTGGGGGCTTGCAGAGACAAGTGGCTGATGTGGTTGCTCTTCGACGTGAAGCGGAGGCTAGTGGCTGCCTAGTCTCCATTTTGACCTTTCCTGTGAATCCGTATACGAGATGGGCTGGTGCGGCTGGGTGGTTAGCACGAGTTTGGGAGGCATCAGGGCGTCTCATTGTACCCTCAAATGACTGGACATTGGCCGTTGAGCAGGCTTTACTCTCTGTTAGAAAATGTTGTTAGAACAGATTCCTTGTATATACTTAGGGTTAGTTATGAGCAGTGTTAGGAACACAGGTGATTTTGAACCTAAGGTCATATATGGTGTGACAGTTCACAACTTTCAACAATATCTGGGCCGTCTCCTCATTCGCGAACAACGAGACGGATCCACCCAGCTGTAAGGGCGACCACCGGTTCGGCTAACGGGTGACTTGTCGGAACACAGCTGTTCGTCAGAAGTCACACTGGTTAGCAGAAACTGGCAGGAA
>QDKV01004784.1_pt1 | contig 14475 bp, 15 predicted proteins | sample 1861101 | NCBI WGS metagenome assembly QDKV01 (sample SAMN04275158, study PRJNA302643) | Fungus metagenome, whole genome shotgun sequencing project. | isolation source: fruitbody | host: Mallocybe terrigena | place: Sweden | collected 2013 | reverse complement strand
GAACCCGCCCCGTGGGTGTGGGTTTTCGGCGGGAACCCTTGGGGTCACCCAGACCCGTACCCGCCTTACCCATACCCACGTACCCATGTGGGTTTACAAACCCGTGACGAGCACTACTCATTTTCGGGGGAACGGGAGGTGTGGGGGATGGTAAACAGTGGCTACCACCCTCAAAAACGAGCATACATGCTCGTCTTCGAGGGTAAAGGGAGGTGGTGGTGGGGTAAACAACAACCGCCCTCGAAAACGAGCATTAGAGTTCATTTTCAAGGGTAATGGGAGGTGGTGGTGGTGGGAAGGTAAGCAACTGCCCTCGAAAACGAGCATATGTCTTGTTTTCGAGGGTGATGAGTATTCCTGTTGGTAAAAAAGGTCATTAGTGGGGGGCTCATATGTAATTAAAGAAAACATATACCTTGTTGAGGGAATGGGTGTGCTCCCATTTTCTCTGTCCTCATCCACTCTCCACCTAAGAAAGTCGAAGAAAAACGAGTGACTCGAAATCGCTCGTTCTTTATTGTATGGAAAGGTAACAGGTGGTAGAACGCCAGCACTGATGTCCTTTCAAGCGGAGTTTAAACTCCCATAAAAACCCCCTGACCCGTGGCTGGGGTACGGGTTTTGCTGGGGTACAACTCTGGCTACCTGTACCCATACCCTGGGAAAACCCTTGGCTGTACTCGCACTGGTTGCCGTACCCGCTACAATCTCTACAGGTCACACCTGCCGACGAATTGAATGAAATGGTACAGTAGTCCAAGTCGGTTGTAAGGCTTATTTAAGTTTTTTTGGTCATTTTAAGTTATTTTCAGATACATTAAGTTATCTCAGGCTCTACTACTGTACCATTTCATTCAATTCGTCAGCAGGTGTGACCTGGGACCAGTTGAACAAAATTTCGTCATTAGCAGAACCGGCTGTGACATGGGACACGGACAAAAATTTCATCATAATTTTAAAGGGTGGCTCGAAGCACCGCCAGCGCTCCAGACATCCACATATGGGTAAATGTGACTGTCAATGGATGGTGGGACATTGTGACACGGATCAAATTTCGTCATGTCAAACTGCCTTGTGACGTGTGACTGACGAATTGAACGAAATGGTACAGTAGCCAAAATTCCTGACTTGCTCACCTTAAGACCCTTGATTTACTTAAGTCAAGTCACGCAAGTCATTTAAGTATGTTTTCAGAGAAGGACTTGTCTTGAATCAGAATGCCTTGAATGAAGTCATTCAAGGAAATTCAAGGCAGCCTTGTATGCTCTTAAATGACTTGATTTGAGGCATTTAAGACACTCAAGGTAGATTAAGATTATTTAAGGCATGACCCACTTTCCTGATGTATGCTTTCTGATGCCAGAGAGAATGTTACGATGCTTTTGATGAGTCTAGCAGCGTCGAGTTCAAATGTCAAGCTCTGGAATCCCAGTCGTGAAACTACGCCAAGCGAGAGGTCCGAATTTTCCACAGCGTCGCATAGCGAGATGAGGTATGGCGCAGCTAAAGGGTCGTTCGCTAATGGCAAACAAGGACAAACATTAAGCTGCCAGAACAGCACTCATCGACTTTCACAGTTAACGTCAAGCTCTCCAGTAAGATCGTCCTCGACAACTTGCGTCGTAAGTCTCCTGTTCATTAGAAAGACACACCGTACTATACTTGATTGTCCAGTTTGATTGAGTGGGCTGGATGATTTTCTGTTTTGTGGATGACGATCACTGACTTCGGTTCTTGCAACCCAGAATTAAGTACGAACACACATACTGCACCCTTGTTTTAGAAGTTTGCACCTCAAGTTGTCATGATTATTCCAAAGAAGAACAAGCGCATTATTTACGAAAACCTCTTCAAGGGTACGCCCAAGCATTTGGAATTTTCCGTTGCTAATTTTGCACCAGAGGGCGTTCTTGTCGCTAAAAAAGACTTCAATGCACCCAAGCACGAAGAGCTAGACGTTCCTAATCTTCAAGTCATCAAAGCTCTGCAGAGCCTGACTTCCAAGGGTTTCGTCAAGACGCAATTTTCGTGGCAATGGTATTACTACGTCCTCACCCCCGAAGGTGTTGATCATCTTCGTAAATGGTTCGTCTATCGCGTTCTTTTTGGCCGTTTTCTTCGTTTAAAGGAGTTGCTTCAGGCTCCATCTCCCTACGGAAATCGTACCCGCAACACATAAAAAGGCCGTTCGCCCTCCTCGCCCTGCTACTGGTCGCCCTGGTGTAGGAGAAGGTGCTTACCGCCCTCCCCGTGGTGGTGACCGTGATGGGTACCGCAAGAAGGAAGAAGGTGCACCCGGCGAATTTAGACCACAATTTGCTGGTGTTGGAAGGGGTGCTCCTAGAGAATGAATTTGGGTGCGATTTCTCAGTATTTTTTTTGATGATCGGGTATGAGCATGCGTCCTGGTCAGCCTTGGGTCAGCCCTCATTATGTCCTATACTATTCTCGTCATGCAATATCACAAACAAGTCTCTGCAACGATATTTGACCGTTATCCGAATGTATCTTGTATATTGCCTATTTTAAGGTTCTCTCCCTGCACGTTATCCTTCCTTGCATCGACAATCTGCTTTGTGAACGAACTGCACTTGCTTAGTCGTAAATTTTGCCAACAACAGCCAAAAAATATTACCTTATCCTACCACATCTCTTTGAGCCGCTCACAAACAAGTTCGCCTTAGTGCTGATCAATTTATCCAGAATGGCCAAAACTCCAGAATCATGCAGCAACTCCGTCTCCATTCCTCGGTTCTCCAAGGCCTCTGCAATGTCAGTCAATTTCCATCCTTCAAGATCGTTGTACTGATCAAACGCTTTTCTTAGGATTTCGACTGCTTCTTCGTGACGAATTTCAAAATCTCTGAAAGTACCTGACTTTGCCACAAGTGCTGGCCGGGGCTGTGTACTAGTCCTTCTTGCAATGGGATACGGGTAGTCGCTCGCGAACCAGACCGTCTTAACGTTGCGCGCCACACTTTCGTCATGTAGAAGACTTGAGAGGACATCCACGAGGGCCGTGGCACAATCTTCTAAGACGGCCGGGTCAATGGTTTCCATTCGCCAATGGACCACAAGGTATGGATTGGTAGGGGCTAATTGATTTGCAATGTCCACCATCTTTTGAGAATAAGTGAGCTGCGGAAGAGGAGGGAAGACGGGATGTCGTAAGTCCCAATTTAGAAGGAGAACCTGGGCTTCCTCTGAGGAGGGGTCTTTTGACGATGCGGATGAGAGAGCATGTGCTATAGAGAGGCCCACAGGTTCAAATCTAGTTCTATCTGCGGATTTATCGACGGACACGAAAATATGTTGTTCTTCTAAGAACAGGCTTCGAAATTTGCTCAAAAGGCACCCAGGAAAATCCGACCTCCAATCTTCGTGTAGGTCGACTTTGTGGATCGAGATTCCTGTGTCAGAGTATATTGCGCCTTTGCTACCTATCTGCAAAGGCAATGAGGGGGTTGTGGAGACTAATTGCGAACTACTGTGCTGTGGCTGATTGCGCCCTTCAAGCCATACTTTGAAATCGCTCATACTGACGAGACTGTCGTGGTTGGTTCCTCCCGGGCCACTCAAACCGTCCAACTCGTAGTAGGTATCGAAGCTCCATTTGTGACAGGCTCCAATCTTACTCTTCCCAACATTGGGAAGGACAAGTGTCCTGTTGAGGAGTTTTGCCAGATGCGCGATTTGGGAGAAATGTATGCGAGCTTTCGATTCTTGTTCAGCAACACGAAGAGGAAGAAGAAATCGACACGGTCGTGGATGAACGACAGACTCGCAAATCGTTGCGTGCACTTCTAGGCTGGGTTGATGAGAACCCTCGAGAATGCTCGTGACCAGAGGGCGCCGATGGGACCCAGAATCTGTAGGTGCTGCGTAATTCGGGACGGAGTGGTCCTGCGCGAATAGCTCTTGCATTTGGTCCAACTTCCGAAGCATCGCCATGTCTACAAGAGGATATGTCCATGTCGAGACGGAATTGCCCTTTACACCTAGGGTCTGGCTCTGACCGAAGTTTTTTTCGTCAATCACCTTTTGTGCGACATGATGTGCGACATGCTCAGTTTTGGCTTCATCGTGAAACCGCCATTTGATGTTGAGGATGAACAGAACGAGGACCGCTGCAAGACCCAGCTTCCGAGTCGTCCTCAGAGATCCGAGATGGCCACTTGAGTTTTTATTTTCTGCTTCGAAATTGGTCATTATTCCAGACCCTGACAGTTGTCTCGGAGTATCCCCGGCCTTTAGACGTGATCTCAGCATTACCTACGTTAACGCCTTGTGGCTTGAATCAGACTGGTGCCAGTGTACACCCGGGCCAGAAAGTCGCGTCGAGGTCACAGGTCTGACTAAGACGTACCGAACCGCATGCATTAGGCACATAAATTAAAAAAGGACTCAAACTATCGATACAAAGAAGATAAGCGCAATCTAACATATAGATAAAATTACAATTACATAAATAAATCACAAGTACGTAGAATAAACCAAAAACAAGGGGAAACTGGTGGTCCTACCGTGGACCTGGATGATTATACCTGTGTTCGTCAAAATATGCAAGATAAGCACCCCATTCCTCCATCCTGAGGTAGTGATAGATTATTCATGAACGAAGTCATGAGAACGTGAAACATTGGGTGTTACTTACAACAAACCAGCCGGGGCATTTAACCACATTGATGCAAGGTCAGGATCCATGGGACGCAGATCGATACCGGGGATGTTGGCATTCATCAACCTTTGATGTGGATTTCCCAGAGTCTGATGATGTTGCACGGACTGTGGCACTTCATGACCAACAATAGAATGGAAGGTCATTGGCGCATTGAACATTGCCCCACTATTCGGGGCAGAAACTAAGTTTCCTTCCGCGTAAGTAGCCTGAACACCTGTAGGGCCGGGTGCTGGTGAAGTGCCTAGTTGGAACAATGCAGGGGTGTTCATAACAGGAGTTGATGAAGAAAACCCTGTCCTCAACGAACTCATTTCTCCAAAAGGATCGGACACAGGTTGTGAATGGAGTGATGAACCAGTATAAAAGCCAGACGAGGTAGGTTGTTGATGAAGAGACGACCCAGTATAGGATGCGGATGAAATACCACTTGTTGGAAGAGGAGAGCGGGTCATGGGCGGCTGCGCAGCGAATTGTGCATGTGGCGCGACAAAGTCAAACGGACCGTGCAGCGGTAATCGACCAAGGTCGTTACTGTACATCGGTAACTGCAACTGTTCGTGCTGAGGTATGTGGTAGGGAGAAGAAAAAATAGGAGATTGTTCGAATGAGTGTTCAGAAGAACTTGAGATAGCATCGGCCGGGGAAGACACAGAACTTGTCGGCGGGCTGGTCTGTGGCGAATAATGTTGTTGTGGATTTTTCTCCCTGTGCACCCTCCGGAATCCAGCAATACTTCTTGGATCGCCGAAAGTCGCCTCTTGGCTGTAGAAGGTCTCAGTTCCTCCTGCCAATGCAGGTGCGTCCGGATCTCTTGACCTCTTTTGCTTTGTTGGAGGACTTGGTTCCAGATCAAGATCTCCGGCAGACGCCAGTCCGCATAAAATGTCCCTATAAAACTATCAACATGATTCAACCAATAATGGAAGAATGTTTACCGGAGTCTGCCCGCAGTTTTCCATCTACTTTCCAACACCTTTAATATCTCCATACACATGTTAACGTCTCTCATGTCCTTCTTTACTATATCTGCCGAGAGTCCAGACCGTTTGCCGGACCATAAGTTCAGGAGAAGCATAATTCCAGATGTAGTTATGGCCGTCTACAAAATAGTCAGAATAGGGGTCAAGCACGGGCAACAGGGCAACAGAAAAAGAGCACTGACCAGTGCCATGTCTGAGGACAACAAAGATCTCTTTCGTTGGACATCGACAAGGTGACAGCATGATCTTGCGGCGTTCATACATATGGCTAGAGATGGGAACGACAAAGGAGAAGGTTTATCGGGAGTCGGAATGAAAGGTCGATGGATGAGGATTTGAACTAGATAGTAATGGGCATACAACGCCACGGACTGGTCAAAGAGCTCCGTATCTTCACGGTTGGGATCCCATCGAACTGAAATGCTCTAATGAATATATGCGCCAAAATAGACGGCAAATAATACGTACGATGGAATGGCACCAAGTCAACCCAGGAATTCAAAGCAGAGTCAAGTTCTGCGATGACCGTTTGCTCCCAGTGCGGTCCACCATATCCTAGCAGTACCTTGGATTTGTCGATCGCATACTTTCCTCGGCTAGTAAATAAATGGTTTCTGAGATAAATAGATGACGCACTACTGTCCGCAGTGTTACAGAAAGTATTCGAAACAATTTGATAAAAAGTATGAAAGCAGTGAGCTTCGATGGTTTACCCTCGGGTTGTTGGAAGCACTTGGCAGGATTCTCATGATCCCAGAATTCATCATTGCAGTCGATGGGAAGATCCACATCAAAGCTGAAAGGTGATCAGATGTGAACGGCGAAAAAAGCAAATACACCAACTCTTCTCCATGGATCGCACATGGACGGCCCAAGGCAGCACTGCACATGCAGTCCAAAACCAATAACACCCTAAGAAAATGGTTAATAAAATGCCAGTCAAGGGGGGACAGCCGTACCAGAATGCACGTTTCCACAGTTCGTCTTCTGCAGGTAAATGATTTCGTGGTGTTCGCCTATGAGCACCAACATCTTGAGATAACCGCAGACCAATTCCAACTAGAGTCCAACAAGCATTGCTAGATGATGCCGCTCCTAGGTATTGAGCCATAAGCTTCAGGAACGAACGTCAACAAACCACGATGCAGCAACGAAAAAATCGGGCAAAATATTTACAGCATAGGATTGAACGTTGTATAACGTTGGAGGTGATAACCGCAGCTTCTGGATGTTCATCACCTGCTCGAACCATTTCCAACCGGGTGTTTGAACGGATTCCTCAGTGTCGAGGACTCTTGGATCGTCAGAGAACCGAGCACCGATACTACACACCAGCAGATAAACGGATGCAAAGCCGACATCTGAGTGGTGCAGATTTGCCCCGATACCCCGCTCAAAGGTTGGTCGGTGAAGTAATGGTAGATAAAGGTTACAGTGACGAAAATAATTATCTATGAGTTCAGTTGCGAGTTCAGGTGGTGGATAGACGAAGGATCTCAATGATACATCATCAACATCCTTTGTTTCCTCCCACTGCAAATCAATGTCAGAAAGATCAATAATAATAATAAAAACTGGCGGCAAAAGAAAAAAAGGTGTCTTACAGCTCGTTGACTCCAGAATTCTGGACGAAAGCGTTGGAGAATTAAGCCGGGATGCCACTTGTCATCACCAGTATAATCCCTCTTCGCTGCAATGACCTTCTTGATGAGCGTAACTTCGCTTGACTTGCCAAAGAACCTATATTCAGGCAGCTCTATGGACATTTTCTTGATGCTTTCGATGAGCGATGGACTCAAATCATCCTCATTCGGTTCCACCGCTTGCGAGGCCTCCTCCGGGAAATTGCCTCGAATGGCACCAGTGAGGGTATCAAGCAGTGTGGGAGATTTGTTTTCCTCTGGCCTCTGAGAGGGGCCAGGATCCATGAGTGAGCTATTTATGAGGTCGGTTTCGAAGACACCATTCTCCTTTTCCAACGCATTCATCATAGATTTGTAGACCGATTCGTCACGGCATAACTATGTTCCTTGTGTTATTCTCCCGAGTTCAAACAGCAAGCAATCCTAACTAACCTGTCGAATGAGTTTGCCCAACTTTTCGACTTTATTCTCGAGGGCTTCAACGTATCTTTCCTTGGAAATCAGCAAGGTTGTAGCATCTGATACGAAAGGATGAAAGTACCCCTTCGATGGACCGCGTTTCTGCAAAACGATCATTAATCATTCACATTTACCCCTAATGAACACAAATTGCTTCACCTTTGCTGTTTCAACATACGTGCATTCGAGACCATATGCAGTACAATTTGAGCATTTATTTCCTGGCATTTGAACACCATCGCCTAAAAATTCAGATCATCAGCACAACCCGTCCTATGTCCAATAGAAAAACCCTGACAGCGAACTAGACGGAAGTGGTTCAGAAACTGGTACTGTTACACTGGAACCACTCACTCTTCTTCCTCCTGCATATATCGCATGCACGCTGTATTCTGCGTTTCTTCGATTCGTGAAGTTGAGAATTGCCCTCTCCGTCCTCTTCGTTGGAAGACATGGTCGATGGAGCTTGGGAAAGGCTTCGAAGCGTCACGTTCGTGTCACTAAATATCGGGGCGCGACGCGTCTGAGCGGCTTTCTAAATAGTACTCACCACCTGACGATGAGTATCACTGTAACGTTACAGCTGACTTTATTTTTCATATTTATCTGCAGGGCTCAACTGTGGACCTGGGATTATTACTAAATGCAGGTCATCCATTGAAACACAGCCCGCAGCAGTGATTTTCATTCAAAACTTTTCCATTCATGTTGAAGTGTTCTGGGACTAGGCAGAATCGCGGAAAAAGCCTAATGTTCCTTCGAAGCAACATCCTTTCATTGCTACTAGATTTAAAACTCGTCAATGGATGCTCTGCAGAGAAATCTTACCACCACATATTTCACCCTCACTGTCAGGAGCTGGAATCGGGTGTTGAATAACTCCGTGGATCACAAATCGTATATTTCGTGAGCTTTATATCGTTCTACAATGATTGATCATCTTGATCACCGCAGTTCAATGACAGCCTTCACAGGTAATCTATTCAAAAAAATCTTCCGCAAATTTGTCTGCATTTCCCAATTTCCTATCATATTGGTGGCTTCCGTATTCTTCCGTCTTCCCTGCGCAATTTGAACAAAGGCCATCAAGCGTCGAACCCAGACCCAAAATCCAGAAATGTCATCAACCGACGGCGATGGCCTATACCACCCAAAACAGCCACGTGGCAAATTCTTGAAAATTATGGGGATTCTGTTACAAAGTGAGTTCACCAAGCACTTTTCGACCCCATGAGGTGTAAATTGAATTTTTATAGGACGTACGATGTTCAACTGATCCTGCCCTTGATTTCGGTCTTGTGATACCTTGACCCTTGATGCAACCGGATGCGGGTACTCTTCCCTCCGAATCCTTTTTCGGGAGCGGGGTTGAGCAGGGTCGAGCTTTCACCAGCGAACAAACAGAAAGCGGTGACCGTTTCATAATGACCAGCGGAAACGTTTATTCTGCGAATGCGACACAAAAAATGGTCAATGTGAGCAACACGCTTAAACTGCTGCATGAGCATGTTCTCGGGAGTCGGCCCTTATCCGGAATAATGTGCTACGATGCCCGCAAGTTGCATACCCAGTGGGCCAGTAATCGAACAAGTTGATGCCCTCGTAACAAGGTAATCCATCTTATTGTACTCATTGCGGAGTCAAGATGCGTCTATAGTCATGAAGAAATAAGTTATATTGTTGTTGTTGAGCGTCTATTCAGAACTTGCAGCTCTCTTCCAACCTCCTAAACTGACAGCCTGCCGCTCTTCGCTTGAATGTGTCCACTTGATTGATGACCATTTCACCCAAATAAGGTTTTAGTGCGTTTTCCTATACCCATTTACTTACTAGGCTAGCATCGATACCCTTTCCCGCAGGGTTTAGTCTAGGGCAAAAATACATGTTCCAGTCGCCATCACTACGGAGAATGTAAACTTGTAATCTTCTGGCCCCAATGTCTGATACATATACTTCTTGCGGTCGATGGAGTTCCCCTTCGTCTTGCAACGTAGTGCTTTTTTTTTTGGCTGCGGCATTAGACGCACTGTAATCCGCCATCTTATTGACGGCCTCGTGCCTTCGAATACGCTTCACCATTTGTCAAGATAGTGACGCCGGTAAGCCGTCTACTGTAATTATCCGTTCTGAACCAAGAACTCGGTATTCGCGTTTACAATGCTAGCTTCCTTCCGAGTCTTGCATCTGTCTGGGAGGAAGAGAAATCATGATATATTTGATGCATTAACCTTTTTCTATTACTTCCATGATTCGCGAAATGGGAAACCATCTATACAACTCCCTCTCCAGTTCTTTACGTGGATCTGTCAGTTCCATATCATTGACGATTATCATCTTCATAGCCGATTCGCTCATTCACTCTCATCACATTCTTCAACGATGAGCAACCCTCTAGATCAGACACATGTTCATATATTAAATTCCAGGTAGGTCCTGTAAGTCATGATTATAGTCGCATTGACCCAATGATTTGGTTTTGCTAGTTCGTTTACATCTGTTCCTCAGATGCACCTAGTCAAAACCACTCCACATCTGCAATGCGCCATCCCAGACTCATCTATCAGTGCTGTCGATCCATTTCCAACAACAACAACCATGATCAACTCCGATACACTCATCTCCAACCCTATCGTCCTTGATGGCAGTCTGAGTAACGTCGATCATATCACATCACTCGAACGCACTGTGGTGAGTCGTTTTCTGATCTCGAAACTAAAAGGATCTCTGATAAGTGTTATCAATCTCTTAAGTGGTCCAACTTTTTCTGCTGTGGCTTTCAACTCCCTGACTTTCATGCGTTATTGGAACATTTCGAGGAAGATCATGTCGTCGTCCTGGCACCCAACGGGAAACGTATCTATCCACGCGAGGGTTTACGCTCTGTTCCACTTGATCCTACTTCCTCTATCGTTCCTTCACCTAGTTCATCGAGAGCTTCTTCTGTGACACCAGGGTATCCACCACTATCCCCACAAAACTCGTCTTCAAGTGTTCTTGCATCTAAAAATCGTTCTCTCGCAAATCGAAAGTCTAGTCTCGCTGTCCCACCCGTGTATACGCCTTTCACACCCAGTCTACCTGTTGATCCCGCCTACCCTTTTCCTGATGCCGCAGAGATCGTCTTGGATCAAGAAGTCGATTTCGACTTTTCTGTTCATCCTAATTATTATCCTCCCGTTACGCCGGAGCCCTCCAGTTCCTCCGAAGACGAAGACATGTCTGACGCGTTCACGGCCAGCAGCGGTGCCATAACCTCACCGAGCAGCCCGACAATAACTAGGTCTTGTGAATTCGATAGCAAGGATACCTCTAAACAAGTCCGGTTTGTGGTGGGTGGGAATCCAAAACGTCAGGATATTGGAAGGGTCATCTCGTCCTGGAAGTCAAACAAATCAAAGCGTCATCACGGGTTGAGCCCTTCGCATTCTAAAAGACGAGAAAAAATGTATCGCTGCCCCGTGAGTGTTCTTTTTTTTTTTGCCCTTCTGCTTTGCAATCGTATTCATCATTGTTCGTTGTTTATAGACAAAAGGATGTATCAAGGCAAGCGCATTTCGAATATTTTCGTTGCTGGTTCTGACTATTGAACTTTAGACATACCTAAATCCCAATGGACTCAAGTATCATCTCGAGAAAGGCACTTGCAAATTTTCTGACGACGACGACGGCTGCATCAGCGAACATACCCTTCCTCGGAAATCACAGGCGCTTCGTGAGACATCGGTTGACACCCCTATGTTACCTCTAGCCCCTGGATCTGCAACGTCAAGTCCTGCACGATCAAAGGTCTTATCGCATCAACCCGAAGAAACCCCTGTGAAACCTTCTTGCGAAACGACCTCTGCAGATGATCCCGCTCCCAATCCAAGACAAGTCCAAATTCCTGAATGCCAAGTAATTCGCAACAACAATAACGACGACGACGATGACGATCCGATGGAGGGGTCGGAAACGAACGTAGATCAACTCCACTTTGTCAACGCGAATGCAGTGGTGTCAGCAGCAATTCCGGATTTCCAACAACAGCAAGATGTTCAATCCGGCAAAAAAGAGTCCACTTCGTCCCGAAAGTCATCATCACCCTCTACCTGTGCACAACAACAACAACCACAACAAAAAGTTGACGCGCAGGAGAGTCAGAGTCAGAGTCAGCATTTGTCGCAGCCGCCATCGCCATTGGAGTGCCATTATCCTGTACCGACGTACCCGCAAGGGTACATCTACGCTCCGCAACATGGGGCGTACTATGCCGTTGATGTGGTGGCGTTTGCTAGCAACCCTTCACATCTGCTTGCGTCGTTTGGCAACAATGCCGGTACGGTGTCATAGATCTCCGAGTCTTTTGTGAGTGACGCTCTACTATCCCCCCCCTTCCTCTCTTTTATTTCAAAAAACGACTTCCTCAACTCAATGTACAAAAAGTCCCTCTGTTGTTGCAGTTCAAGTTGTGGTATATTAACCTTCCCTCCCTTCATTGTTAAGCATACATTTTCATTCCGTGCACATTCCCCTTCGTAGGGTATGATATAGTGTTCATAAAAGTACGTCCGTCCCCAATAGTTACAGTTGCTTTTGTAGATATAGATAAAATCGACGGCCAAAAATCAAGTACGCCTCCATTGCTACATTGTAGTTGTCTTAAAAATATTTGCTCAAATGACTGAATCGTTCATTTATTCAAGTTACATAATTCAATTTGTACATTAGCACTTCTTTTTGCTCTTGACAATTCAGTGAGTCCATCCGGCCGTTCCGCTTCCTTTCTTCGAAGGGGAAGTATTGAATTTGTATGAAAAGAAAAGGGCATGAAGCCAACATTTAAGAGAAACGACCATTCTATTGCTGTTCCACCAGACTGGCCCAGAATCACATTTTGAGTTAAGTTTGGTCGTTTTTTTTTTTAAAAAAAAGAACTTGTTACTCACGGAGAACTTGAATCAAAGCCCGGGCAATTGATGTTCGCAGCGCGGAGGATCAAAACTTGCAAATCCGCCAGCTTCCTCGACAGCCTATATCCGGACTTATGTAATACAACCAACAACACAAGAAGTTAGCGACACTCAAAATTTTTTTATTAAAAAAAAAAGGCCCCTTCACGACGACTACTTACGCTAATGAGGATGTTGTCCAGGATCCGTGCCGTGTCTAGACTGTTGCGACATGTACGGCGCATATAATCTTGGACGTCCGCCCGGAAGGTATACTGCTATTCTGCAAGGACGCTACGGATCGTTGACCCTTTCTAAGTATTTTACCGAATCCAAGTCAGCGAAAACAATTTATCAAGTCGGCCCAAGGGGAGGAAAAAAAAAGGTTACACACAGAGCCGTTCGTCCCACCAGTGACATAGAACATGTTGAAGACACCGTTCAGGGAATTTTTCAAACGATTTTGCGTCGCTTGGTTCAAGGTTGCTCTAACTCAGCAAGAAGGGTTAGGTTTGTCAGAAGGTCAACAACGTGCGCCCCCCTGAGAAAACGAGATGCTCACATCCCGGACCTATCCAGAGCGTAAATGAGCACTTGAACCTCCAATACATGATCTAGGGGAGGGGTAAGGTTGTCTGCTTCCTACGAATGTTCAGAGAGGATCAATAACTTACCAGCTTGGTTCCCAGTCAAATCGGCAAAATCGTCAAATTGCTGTTGAACGACGCCCGTGGGCTGACCGGCGGGGTTGGTGACCTGACGGTACAGGAACCTCTTCTGGGCGGCGACACACTTGAACCAAGGTTCGAGCTCAAAGTCAGCGCGGGTCCATTGCACATGGATCTCGGTGGGCTGAGGGGTGTAAGGCTTCAGGCCATCGTGAACAGGACTGGCTGTCGTGTTTTCGTTAGGATCGAGGCAGAGCGCATGGGCGAGCGATAAGGAGAGGAAAAAGAATCCAAGCACGCAACGGAGAGCGATCATTGTGGAGAAGATAAAGTAGGGGGATTGTTTAGAAACTAGGGGGCCATTAAATAACCTGGAAAAGATGTCACAATTCTGCATTCACCGTGTCAGAACGACACCAACTGGCGAACAGTTGTCCTTCTCGTCAACCGCGTCTACGGAAGCCCCGAAAGCCCGGGGATGCAGTGCGATATGCTCAACTTCATTAAGATCAACGGGAAAGTGCTGGAACCTGGGTGCAGTGCGATATCTAAATGTTCGAATGTTGGTGGTATACGTTTTGAGAGAAGCCTCCGGGGACGCTGTCGGTAGGGTCACAAGCCCAAATTGAAAGAGTCAAATTATGTCTGCGTATAGCGAGTATCCAAGACGCCTCAAAGTGATCAAGAGCACTGACGAGATAACTGGAGACTTGATACTGGCAAGGATAACAAAATGAGAAGCCCCTTGGTAGTATCTTTGAAGGTTCACAAATTACTGCCGTCAAAATGGAAAATTTTCCGGCTTGTTGATGGAAATGGTAAAGCAACCACCGCTCAATACATCAAACTCATTTGTGAATGGGTTACCAATACATTGTAAGTATATCTGAGTCCCCTAATTAAATTTAACTCAAATGGGCTTTGCTAGTCGTAAGTCTTTCCGGACTTTGTGAGCGAAATGTCCATGAAGTCCGCCAATCAGGTTGCTTCTGTTTTAATAGTATATGGACATATGCAAAAATTCGTCTGAGCTGTCACACTCAGTAAAAAATTTTAGTCGTCGTGAAGTCACCGAAAAGTCGTTGAGATTCAAACGACTTGAAAACGACTTCGTGC